>ENA-ORUB01000010-ORUB01000010.1-human-gut-metagenome-genome-assembly--contig:-NODE-10-length-240087-cov-7.816779_pt1 | contig 240087 bp, 233 predicted proteins | sample MGYA00241918_ERZ509200 | MGnify/ENA primary metagenome ERZ509200 (study PRJEB26280, sample SAMEA2338853) | human gut metagenome | biome: human gut; feature: human-associated habitat; material: faeces... | reverse complement strand
TTGGTTATACACTTGATGAGATTAAGAATGCAGTTACAGGAAAGACATATGCAAGCTTTGAGCCAGCACTTGACTACTGTGTAGTTAAGATACCTAGACTTCCATTTGATAAGTTTATCTCTGCAAAGAGAACACTTACAACACAGATGAAGGCTACTGGTGAGGTTATGAGTATATCTGATAACTTCGAGGGTGGTCTTATGAAGGCTATACGTTCACTTGAACAGCATGTTGACAGCCTTATGTCATACGATTTTACAGGACTTACAGATGAGGAACTTTTAGAAGATCTTGCTGTAGTTGATGACAGAAGAATCTGGAAGATAGCAGAAGGCTTAAGAAGAGGCATAGAGCCAGCAGTTATGCATGACATAACAAAGATTGACAGATGGTTTATAGATAAGCTTCAGATTATCGTTGAGATGGAGAATTCTTTAAAGAAAGGTCCTCTTACAGAAGAATTATTAAGAGAGGCTAAGAGAATTGAGTTCCCTGATAATGTTATTGGAGAACTTACAGGACATACAGAAAGAGAAATAAAAGAACTTCGTGATAAGTATGATATTCACGCAGCATTTAAGATGGTTGATACTTGTGCCGCTGAGTTCGCAGCTACAACTCCTTACTACTATTCAGTATATGGCAGTGAGAATGAAGCTGCAGAGACTAAGGATAAGAAGAAAGTTCTTGTACTTGGTTCAGGTCCAATAAGAATTGGACAGGGTATTGAATTTGATTTCTGTTCAGTACATTGTACATGGGCATTTAAGAAAGAGGGTTATGAGACAATTATTATCAATAATAACCCAGAAACAGTATCAACAGACTTTGATATTGCTGATAAACTTTACTTTGAGCCACTTACAGAAGAAGATGTTGAAAGTATTGTAGAATTCGAGAAGCCGGATGGAGCTGTAGTTCAGTTTGGTGGACAGACAGCTATCAAGCTTACAGAAGCTCTTATGAAGATGGGTGTGCCAATTCTTGGAACTAAGGCAGAAGATGTAGATGCTGCTGAGGATAGAGAGTTATTTGATGAAATTCTTGAAAAGACACAGATTCCTAGAGCAAAAGGACAGACAGTATTCACTGTTGAGGAAGCCCTTAAAGCTGCTAATGAACTTGGTTATCCTGTTCTTGTACGTCCTTCATATGTACTTGGTGGACAAGGTATGCAGATTGCTGTATCTGATGAAGATGTAGTGGAATTTATGGGAATTATCAACAGAATTAAGCAGGATCACCCAATCCTTGTAGATAAGTACCTTATGGGTAAGGAAATCGAAGTAGATGCCGTATGCGATGGCGAAGATATTCTTATTCCTGGTATTATGGAACACATTGAAAGAGCTGGTATTCATTCAGGAGATAGTATTTCAGTATATCCAGCTAAGTCAATCTCTCCAAAGATAACTGAAATGATTGCTGATTACACAGGAAGACTTGCGAGAGCACTTCATGTAAAGGGTATGATTAATATCCAGTTTATTGTATACAACGATCAGGTATATGTAATTGAAGTAAATCCACGTTCAAGCCGTACAGTACCATATATCAGCAAGGTTACTGGTATTCCTATTGTTAAGCTTGCAACTAAGGTTATTACAGGAGCTAAGATAAGAGATTTAGGTTATGAGCCAGGTCTTCAGAAGGCTGCTGATTACTATGCAATCAAGATGCCAGTATTCTCGTTCGAGAAGATCAGAGGTGCTGATATAAGCCTTGGACCAGAAATGAAGTCTACAGGTGAGTGCCTTGGTATATCTAAGAGCTTTGATGAAGCACTTTACAAGGCATTTGAGGGAGCTGGAATAAGACTTCCAAAGCATAAGCAGATTATTATGACTCTTGCAGATAAGGATAAGCAGGACGGTATTGATATAGCACAGAGATTTGAAGCACTTGGATACAAGATATATGCTTCAAGAGGTACAGCTAAGGTTCTTAAAGAAAATGGCGTACACGCTATTCAGGTTAATAAGATTGGACAGGAAGCTCCAACACTCCTTGACCTTATATTAGAGCATAAGATTGATCTTGTTATTGATACACCAGAAAATGGTATTGAGAGAGCAAAGGATGGTTTCCTTATAAGAAGATATGCTATCGAGACAGGCGTTCACTGCCTTACAAGTCTTGATACAGCTCACGCACTTATCTCAAGTCTTGAGCATGCATTTAATAATCAGGAACTTTCAATAGTAGATATTGCTACAATTGATAACAGAGGTTAATTGCATTAATATAGACGGCATAATTATGCAGAGTGATATAATGTTTATATAATACATTTTATAATTAATATTATAGTCCTCCAGAAGCTAAGTAAGGCGAATGTGCCTTAAAAGCTTTTGGGGGACTTTTATAATCAGAGGGATTATGTTAAAATGCTTAATATGTCCTGAATAATATATTTGATAATCAGGGCAAAAAGGAGAATATATGAGATTATTGAATATAGGTGATAAGCTTATTAATCTAAAGAATAAATTGAAGTTAAAAAATGCAGTGTCAATAGCGGCAGCTGTTATGCTTGGTGTAACTTCACTTGCAGGCTGTGGCTTTGTGTCTAACCCGGTTGAATATATGAGCCAGGCAGATAATGAGAATGGTACGGTTAGCGATAACACTGATAAGATAACAGATAATAGTGGAAATAATGCGGGCGGTATGAAAGATAACAGCTCTGATGCCGGAAGTATTGTTAATGGCAGCGACAAAAGTAATGGTAATAACCAGACCAGTGGTAAGCGAAAGGTTTGTATTGTTGGGACATATGGAAGTGTGAGCGAGCTTGTTAATACAGCAGATTATGAGGATAAAATAGATATTGAATTAATTCAGGAAAATAAAGATTTTGATGAAACAAAGGATTTAATATCATTGGCTTCTAAAGTCCAGGAAATATGTAGTGGTGATGCGGATATAGTTATCGTATCGGCGAGGAAAAGATTTGCAGACCAGATCAGATATTTTCTTACTTATACAATAGATACAGATAAGAGTATATATGTTGTTGAGGAAGATAATTACAATTATAAGACAGAAATAGCTGATATTGTTGATAATAAAGCGAATAAGGTTAATGATAGTGCAAAACATCATTTTGACGTGACAGGGATTAAGGATATGGGCTATGTCGGTATGGTTAATGATTATATAGGCAATGATGTGTATACGGCACAGAAAATAATGGCTTCATATGAGTCTGTAGTAGTAGTCAGCGATACTGCTGACGGAAGTCTGTCGCCAGCAATGACACAGCTTGTAAAAGATGTATCAGGTTATATTAAGGTAATTGTTGTTAATAATTCTGGCAGTGAATATGACTATGCGGCTGATGGTTTAAATGTCATCACAGCACAGACAATGACAAGCTGGCAGGCAAGAATAATGGCAATGTTATGTCTTACAGATAAGAATATAACTGACTGGCAGGAGTTCTTTAATTAATGGCAGTTGTGAAGCTGTAATGTGGCAGTGCAATTTGCAGATGCGGTATATTACATAATTCGTGCAGTTATATCAGGGCAGCTGAATTAAATAAAACAGAGTAAAGATTTTGTGAGTTGAATCATTAAATAAAGTTGAATTGATAATTGTACACAAATATGTTACTATTATACATATGATGCAATTCGGAAAGGGTATATATATTATGAATCAGACAAAAATACAGGACGTAATAAGACATATCAGCAAAGATGAAGACTACGGCGTAGATATGATGGAGAAGCTTTCTTTAGCTGATGCAGTAGAGGTTATGGCTGTTGTACTGCCATCTTTAAAGAAAAGAGCCAAGGAGATGGGCAATACTAACGATTTAGCATATTTTGGAAGAATTGAAGAGATATATGCAAAGGTTATAGCTGATAAATTAAGAAAAGAGGAACATTTATGGGTTGTATATTCAAGTACAACATCGTACCCATATATGGTAGACAGTGATTTATTTGTTCTTTTTAATCCTAAGAATTCTTCACTTATTGAGAAAAAGCTTAAGCTCAGTGGTTACGAGGTATCAGTTGGTGTTGAGAATAATGATGCGTTTGCTATGGAGTTATGCCATATGTATCGTAATGGATATAAGAATATAAGACTTACAGATGGCGACAAGCTTGAATATGTAATACCAAGAGAAGCATTTGGAACATATGATGAGTTCTTTAGGGATGATTATGTGACTAACCCAGGTTTACAGAATACAATGATTTCTTATTTTCAGGAGTTCAGAAAGAATACAGACAAAGATACAATAAAAGAGCTTCTTGATAAGAGAGAAAATGCTATGTTAAATGCTATGGTTAATTCTGAATATATGGTTCCATGTGTTAAGGAGGAGACAGAGGAAGAAGTATCTATAGCACATCATTTTATTGATGTTACAGACAGGGTTAAGCATAAGGAAGACGAGCAGGTTATAGCAATACCGGCATTTACAGATGGTTTTGAGATGGACAAATGCTATAAGGGACAGTATGAGAATATGCTCTATACATATAAGGAACTTGTTGAGGCTATAGACGAGCTTGGAGCTTCAGGAGCAATATTTAATCCACTTGGAATAAGTTATTATATTCCACTTGAAACACTTAAGAAAATAGAAAAAGATTTCAATAAATAGAATAATATGTAAGCCTGCTTGTATCGGGTTTTATGATTGTATCACAATTATGTGATATATTGTAAGATGTGATACTGGCAGGCTTTTTATGTAATAGGGAAATCTAATTAATTTAATTCATTATACATAAAAAGTCCTATATACAGGTTCGTACTGCAGTGCAAATATAGGCACCTATAATGAAAAATACTTATGTAAAAATACTTTTACAAAATTACTTTATGAAAGTGTTGGCAAATTACTTGTAATGATGTAAACTTAGATTAACTTAAGAAATATTATGTATGATTATGGAGGTAATGTTTATGTGGTTAGCTGATTTGGGCAATGGAAATTATAGGAATCCGATACTTTATGCAGATTATTCTGACCCTGATGCTATAAGAGTGGGAGAAGATTATTTTATGGTAGCATCAAGCTTTTCTAATTCGCCAGCACTTCCAATATTACATTCAAAAGATTTAGTAAATTGGAAGGTTGTTAATTATTGCTTGAAACACATTCCGGAATTCAGATATAACAATCCGCTGCACGGATGTGGTGTGTGGGCACCATCTATAAGATACCACGAGGGTACATATTATGTATGTTTTCCAATGCCAGATGAGGGAATATATATGACAACAACCAAAGATCCGTTTGGTGAATGGAGCGAGCCTGTTAATATAAGACCAGGTGCAGGCTGGATTGACCCTTGTCCATTCTGGGATGATGACGGTAATGCTTATCTTGTGGCAGGTGTTGCAAAGAGCAGAATTGGATATAAGAGTGTTCTTCATATAGTAAGAATGAGACCAGACGGTATGGGGATATTTGGAGATGAAGTAAAGATATTTGATGGTAATGAGAATGATCAGATAACAATAGAAGGACCTAAAATGTATAAACGTAACGGATATTATTATATATTTGCACCAGCAGGCGGTGTTAAGACCGGCTGGCAGACAATACTCCGTTCCAAAAATCCATTTGGACCATATGAATATAAGGTTGTATTAAGACAGGGTGACTCTCCAGTCAACGGACCTCATCAGGGTGCGTGGGTAGATACAATTACTGGTGAGGACTGGTTCTTACATTTTCAAGATGTGTATGCCGCAGGCAGAATAACACATTTACAGCCAATGCATTGGGAAAATGACTGGCCAATAATTGGTGTTAATAAAGAGGGCAATGATTACGGTGAACCAGTTATGCAGTATGTAAAACCAAATATTGGAAAGACAGCAGAAGAGCTTAAGGATACAGATAAATACCCAGTATGTGAGCCAGACACAGCAGATGAATTTGATACTGATAAGATGATGTTACAGTGGCAGTGGAATTCTAATTATGATGACAGCTGGTATGTGACTAAGACTGATGCTTATGGAAAGAAATTACCAGATGGCTCATATATAAGACTTAATGCACTTGCATCAACACCTCTTAGACCAGTGAGCGATTACAGAAATCTTCTCTTGCAGAAATGGCCTGCACCTGAATTTGAGTGTGTTACTAAAATGTGCGTGAATGGTCTTGAAAATGGAGACTATGCCGGAATTGTGTCATTAGGCGTGGAATATGGAGCAGTTGGAATTGTCAAGAATTTCGGGGAATATGCAATAAGGACAGTCAGAGGCACCCAGAGCTTTGATTGTGAGGCGGCGTATTCTAAGGAAGATGTTAAGGACTATCCTATAGCTAAGGATACATTTGCTGATAAGGAAAAGACTGTATATTTAAGGTATACAGTTAAGAGAACAGGAACTAAGGATACCAAGGAAATGGCACTGGCTGTTAAAAATGTTCCTGTAGAAGAGGTGACTTTGGAGATAAGCTTTGATGGAAAGGCTTATGAGAAGCAGGTGAGCTTTACAGCAAAGGCAGGACGCTGGGTTGGCGTTAAGAATGGAATGTTTGTTAATCATAATAATGAGATTAAGAATGAGAATCAGGGGGATGGATTTGTGACGGCTGATTATATCAGATATAGATGTATAGACAACGGGAGATTGGATTAAATTAACATAAGTAACAAAGATATGCTTTCGCTGAGTGTCGCTATCAGCGGTACTAAAGTGCTAAAGTACAGCACTTAAGTGCCGGCGGCTCCACATATGGCTGGGACATAGGATGTATGGCAGGAGTTATTTTAGTTGTTGGAGATGTTTAATTAAATAGTTATGAAGAGTGTGTATTTTGCTGTAGTGGCGGAGTGCACACTTTTTTGTGGGAAGGTTTGGAAGCTGACATTAGAATATTTATGAGGATTTTGCTTGCATTGGAGAGCAGGGTGGTATATAGTATCTTAAATGATAAATTTTATGAGATTTGAGTATAAATATTGCGATTTAAGGAAGTACTATGATGGTTAATTTAATAAGAAAGCAGTCGCCTGCAAGAATAATAGCGTTTGGGTTTATATTTGTGATTATAGCAGGGTCAGTGCTTTTGTCTTTGCCGTTTAGTGTTAGGGATGGTGTTGATTTAAAATACACGGATGCTTTGTATACATCAACGAGTGCAGTATGTGTAACGGGGCTTGTGGTGGTTGACTCATATGACACATTTACACCTGTGGGGCAATTTATACTAGGGGCACTTATTCAGATAGGTGGTCTTGGTGTGACAACTATGGGTGCCGGAATAATACTTGTTATGGGTAAAAAGGTAGATATAAAAGGACGTACTCTTTTAAAGGAAGCACTGAATATGGATACGGCAAAGGGGCTTGTAAGGCTTATACATAAGATATTTATTGTTACGCTTATATTTGAGGGGGCTGGTGCAATAGCAGGTTTTCTGGTGTTTATAAGAGATTATCCATTTTTTAGGGCATTGGGAATAAGCGTGTTTCATTCGGTAGCGGCGTTTAATAATTCTGGTTTTGATATTCTTGGAAATAACCAGAACCTTATTAATTACAGTGGTAATATAGCACTTAATATTATAACCTGTACGCTTGTATTTTTTGGAGGTATTGGCTTTTTTGTAATATGTGAATTGTGGGAAAAGAGATTTAAGTGGAAGAAATTCTCAATGCACACAAGGATTGTAATATCAGTGAGTATTGTGCTTATTATCGCTGGTGCTATGCTTCTTAAGATTACAGAAAATATCTCGTGGATGGGAGCATTCTTTATGAGTGTATCAGCCAGAACGGCTGGATTTGCAACATATTCACTTGGGACATTTTCAAAATCGGGACTACTTGTGATTATAATACTTATGATTATAGGAGCTTCGCCGGGATCTACAGGAGGTGGAATAAAGACAAGCACATTTTTTGTCCTCATACAGGGTGTTAAGTCGGCAGCAACTAATAAGTCGGAGAAAGCATTTCATTATGCAGTACCTAAGGAAGCGTTCAGAAAGGCTTCGGTTATTATGATACTTGCTATGTGTGTTGTGACTGTTGGATCTTATCTTATGGGAATATTTGAGCCGGATATTGATTTTATTGATATATTATTTGAGGTCGCAAGTGCATTTGGAACGGCAGGGCTTTCAACAGGAATTACACAACAGATAGGAATTGCAGGAAAGCTGTTATCTATTGTTATTATGTACATAGGAAGACTTGGACCGCTTACGATTGCTACATTGTGGCATTTCTCTAAGGGAGAGAGGATTAATTATCCGGAGGGTAATATAACTATAGGGTGATGATTGTGAAATATATGGGGCAACGGACGCTGGGCGGCTGGTAGAAGCAACGAAGACACGTTTGCACTGAGTGTCGCTCGCAGCGGTACTAAAGCGCTAAAGGACAGCGCTTAAGTGCCGGCGGCTCCCCATCGTCTTCTTATGCTTCTACCAGCCGCCCAGCTGGGTTGCGATTGCCATATGTTTAACAATTATCAGCGCCAGAACGGAGTGTGAAGAATTCGGGTGTGGTTTTGAGTGTGGATTTTTTGGTGATGGTGTCGTTTTTGTTATGGCATTAAGTTATGGTATATAAGATACGATATATATGTTATGGTTTTTAATTTAATTATATAGAAGATATAATATATATGTTAGGGCTTATAACTTATTATATAAAAGATATGATATATGTTATTGTTTGTGCATTATGATATATATATAAAATATGGTGTGTGAATGTATGTGGAGAGAGTATTGATGTGCTGGCTTGGTGTCCGCTGCGGTTTCAAGTAGCGAAAGCGTGCCCAGCGGTAATATAGTCCGCCCTCACAACGTCCGTTAGCCAACACCCAATCATCAATACACACCCAACAATAATACGTGAATTCGGAGGTAATTATGTTTAAAACTAGAATATCAAATAAAAATACTACTTATGGAATTATAGGTTTAGGAAGATTTGGCGAGTCGCTTGCATTATCGCTTGCTAACAGCGGTGCTGAATTTATGGTTATAGACAAAGATGAGGAAAAGGTAAGAGAAATGCGCGATTATACGGAAAATGCCTATGTCGTGCAGACACTTGACAAGAAAAGCCTTAGCGCAACAGGAATACAGAATTGTGATGTTGCAGTTGTGTGTATAGGTGAACATATTGATACGTCAATTCTTACAACGCTTAATCTTGTCAGTATGGGAATAAAAAAGGTTATAGCGAAAGCAAGAGGTCTTGAACACGGAGAAATATTGGCTAAGCTTGGGGCAGAAGTTGTATATCCTGAGAAGGATATGGCAGAAAGACTTGCTAACCGTCTTATAGCTTCGCAGGTTATAGATGTCATTCAACTTAGTGAGAAAATTAATATATCTAAGGTTATGCTTCCTGACAGGCTTGAGGGCAAAACAGTTGTGGATATTAATATGCGTAAGAAATTTAATGTTAATATAATTGCAATTGAGAATAATGGGGAAGTTATGCAGGTTGTAAATCCAGAGTATGTGTTTAGAAATGGGGATATATTGTATCTTTCAGGTAGTTCGGAAGGGCTTAATAAGTTTGGTGAGTGGATAGGCTAGATAGGACAGACAATTACATTAAATCAACATAAGCAACAAAGACAAGCTTATGTTGATTTAATCCAACCTGACACCTTACAGGGGTGCCTTTTTGGCAGGAGATGGTTAGCTAATAGAAGACATGGTCGCCTATTATTGTGCCGCCTTTATCGACAGTGCTGTCGTAGACGTGAAAGTACAGAGCGGCGATTGTTATATGACCATTAAGAACCTCATTAGCGGCTCTGGTACATTCAGCGTTAGCACCTCTGGCAAGGACAATTGCGAAACGTCCACTTGCGACAGGGCTGAACTGGGAAGGGGCGTAGAGTACGGATTGGATTGTGTTGCCAAATTTAGGACTGTTTACACGATTTACGATAACGCTTCCAACGGCAAGCTTGCCCTCATAAGGCTGGTTGGCAGCTTCACATTCTATCATAGCGGATACCATTGCAAGGTCGCTTGTATCATATGCTATAGGTGTATTATTAATGACTTCATCAACTGATGGGGTCATTTTTTTGATTTCTTCAAGCTGTCTTTGGATTTCTTCCTGACGGATACGTTCCTCGTATTCTAATGCAAGGGCTTCAGCTTTGGCAATATTTTCAGAGTTAGTATCTATTTTTGACTGCTTTGAAGCTATAAGCCTTTTAATATTATTAGACTCAGCTATTGACTGCTCTTTTAAAGACACAAGTTCTGTCATATTAGTCTGTAGACTTAGCTGGTTCTGGTTAAGCACAGCAATAAGAGAACTTAATTCTTCAAGCATTTTGCGGTCATATTGGGAAATGCGAGAAACATATTCGTTTCTTTGCAATAAATCAGCCATACTTGAAGAAGAAAGCAATACATCAAGAAAACTATAGTCGCTGTTCTCGTACATATATTGTATACGAAGCTTCATAGTATCGAACTGGTGTTGTTTCTCAATCTCCATATTGCTTATGTCTTCATTAAGGCTGTCAATCTGTTCCTGTGTATCAGCAATTCTGTCATTAATAGAGTTCAGCTTTTCACCAGCATTATCAAGCTCTGAATTAAGGTCGTTAAGTTCACTTGAGAGCTGCGACTGCTCATTTCTTAAGCGTTCAAGTTCTTTGTTATTATCATCATATTCTGTCTTGGTATCAGCAAGTGAATATACAGGTGATGTAACGGATATGAAAGTCAGGCAGACAATGAGTGCCAACGCTATGTATTTAGTTACTGCATTAAAATGTTTCAACTGCAAGTTATATCCTTTCTGATTCTATAAATTTGATGTCAGGAGTGGCTGAAAGTCAAAAGTCTTATCGTGCAGGCAAGAACAACTGTCAGACATTTTATACCTGATATCGTATTATTAATATTTTTTAGCTATAACACCAAAATCTTAATATAGTATAAAATGTGTCCACATAAATTGCAAGCAGCCACAACGGGTGTTATTATTAATTAGCATATCAAATTAATGGTAATGAGATGATGAGAGTTTTATCGTGGTATACTAAATTATAGAAAGAAAGAGGAATTATATGCTTGAATTAATTAATATTAAGAAAGATTATGAAACCGGTGATACAAAGGTTGCAGCTTTAAAGGGCATTAACTTAAGGTTCAGGGACTGCGAATTTGTATCAATACTCGGTCAGTCGGGCTGTGGTAAGACAACTATGCTTAATATTATCGGAGGACTTGATAAGTATACAAGTGGTGATTTAAGAATTAATGGTGTGTCTACTAAAGATTATAAGGACAGGGATTGGGATGCGTACAGGAATAATTCAATTGGTTTTGTATTCCAGAGCTATAATCTTATACCACACCAGACAGTTCTTTCTAATGTAGAGCTTGCACTTACATTATCAGGTGTATCAAAGGCAGAGAGAAGGAAAAGAGCAGTTGAGGCACTTGAGAAGGTAGGACTTGGTGAACAGATTCATAAGAAGCCTAACCAGATGTCAGGTGGACAAATGCAGAGAGTAGCCATAGCGAGAGCACTTGTCAATAATCCTGATATTCTTCTTGCAGATGAACCGACAGGTGCACTTGATACAGAGACAAGTGTACAGATTATGGAGCTTCTTAAGGAGATTTCCAAAGACAGGCTTATAATTATGGTTACGCATAACCCGGAACTTGCTATGAAATATTCAACAAGAATTGTAAGGCTTCTTGACGGAACTATTGTTGATGACTCAGATCCATATACAGAGGAACAGCTTAAAAAAGACATAGCAGAGGGAACAGATAAGTCAGGCACAGCAACAGCCAATGGTTCAGCATATAATTCAGGCGTGTCAGGTCAGGGAACAAGTATATCTGTCTCAAAGACTCAAAGAAAGAAAAAGCCAAAGACCTCAATGTCATTTTTTACAGCATTATCTTTAAGTTTTAACAATCTGATGACGAAAAAGACAAGAACAATTCTTACAGCCTTTGCAGGAAGCATAGGAATTATCGGTATAGCACTCATTTTATCAATATCAAATGGTATCCAGTTATATATTGACAGGGTGCAGAGGGATACATTATCAAGTTATCCAATCCAGTTACAGTCAGAAACTGTAGATATAAGTAGTATGGTTTCAAGTATGACAGATAATGGCGGCAGTGGTGAAACACACGAGGATATGGATAAAATATATAGCAACAATATAATGTCTGATATGATGAATACTATGGTTGCAGAGGTTCAGAGCAACAACCTTAAGGAATTCAAGCATTATATAGAGAATGGTGGAAGCGATATAAAGGATTATGCGAGTGCCATAGAATATACTTATGATATTCCAGTTAATATATATAAGTCAGATACATCTGATAAGGTAACACAGCTTAACCCTAATACAATGTTTGATGCGATGTATGGCGGTTCTTCACAGAGCAGTATGAGTGGAATGAGCATGTACTCTAATTCAAGCGTATGGTCACAGTTATTTGATAATAAAGAGATACTTGAGTCGCAGTATACTGTACTTGCCGGACACTGGCCGGAAAGCTATAACGAGGTTGTGCTTGTTGTTAATGAGAACAATGAAATTGATGATTATACTTTGTATTCAATAGGACTTAAAGACCCTGACGAGATTACAGAGATGATTAAGGCTATGATGTCAGGAAAGAACTATACTCTTGATAATGATGAAACAACTTACACATTTGACGAGATATTAAATACAACATTTAAGCTTATACTTCCAACTGATGTATATTCGTATAATGAAAGTAAGGAAATCTGGGAAGATAAGTCTGATAATGATATATTTATGAAAAATGTTGTCAACAACGGAACAGATATAAAGATTGCAGGAATTATTAAACCTTCAGAAGAAGCAGTAAGTACATCTTTAAGCCGTGGAATTGGTTATACAAAGGAACTTACAGAATATATTATCAATGGTGTTAATGACAGTGCTATAGCTAAGGCACAGCTTGCAGATGAGGATACAGATATATTCACAGGTGTTCCATTTGATAATAATAAAGATACACCTATAACAATGGATGATGTGCAGGCATATCTTGAGAGTCTTCCATCAGATGAGCAGGCACAGACAAGAATGTTCTTATCGACTATGACAGATGAGCAGATACTTGATATGTTCTCGCAGTCAGTTAAGGCACAGACAACTGATGCGACACTGGAAACTAATAAAAGCAAGCTTGGAATAACTGATTTGGACGATCCGTCAGGAATTAATATATATCCATCAGATTTTGACTCTAAGGAGCATATTCAGAACATAATATCAGATTATAATACAAGCCAGCAGAAAGATGGCAAGGATGAAAATGTTATCAACTACACAGACTATGTAGGAATAATAATGTCATCAGTAACAGTTATAATTAATGCTATTTCATATGTATTAATAGCATTTGTTGGAATATCACTTATCGTATCTTCAATAATGATAGGAATTATCACTTACATTTCAGTTCTTGAAAGAACTAAGGAGATTGGCATACTTAGAAGTATAGGAGCATCAAAGAAGGATATTTCAAGAATATTTAACGCAGAGACACTTATTGAAGGCTTTGTTGCAGGTGCACTTGGTATAATTGTCACACTTATTTTATGTGTGCCAGCTAATGCAATTATTAAAAATGTTACATCGATTGCCAATGTTGCACAGCTTCCTGTTGCAGGTGGAGTTATTCTTGTTATAATAAGTATGCTTCTTACGCTTATTGCAGGACTTATACCGGCACGACTTGCAGCAAAGAAAGACCCGGTAGTTGCATTGCGTTCGGAGTAGAAACGAGGATTAATATGAGATTTACATTAGATACACATACGCATACAATTGCAAGCGGACACGCATATAATACAATAGACGAGATGGCAGTATATGCTGCAGGACATGGGGTTACACATCTTGCAATAACAGACCACGCACCTAAGATGCCGGGAAGTGCAGGTGTATTATATTTTTCTAATATGGGAATAATTCCAAGAAAGAAATATGGCGTTAATATATATATGGGCTGTGAAGTTAATATTATGGATTATGACGGCAGAATAGACTTATCAGAGTATGGACTTAAGGGCTGTGATGTAGTTATAGCAAGCCTTCACATTCCGTGTATTAAGCCAGGAAGCATTGAACAGAATACTAAAGCTTTAATAAATGCTATGGATAATCCATATGTTAATATAATAGGACACCCTGATGATTCAAGATACCCGGTTGATTATGAACAGCTTGTAAGGGCAGCGGGGGAAAAGCACGTCTTATTAGAACTTAACAATACATCATTATCACCTACAGGACCAAGACAGGGAGCATATGATAATGATGTTACAATGCTTAAGCTTTGCAAAGAAGCCGGCGTATGTATATCTATTGGAAGTGATGCCCATATTAAAGAGTCAATATGTGATTTTGACAGGGCTTATAAGGTGATTGAGGAAGTAGGTTTCCCGAAGGAGCTGATTGTGAACAGTAATACAGAATTATATGAGTCATATATAGGAAAAAGACAGTAAAATTAATAAAATGTATTTACTGTAGGACTTTACTGTGTTAAACTGTACAATATATTATAAATGCAGATTAGCAAAAGTTGAGGGTTAATATGAACGATAAGTTAAAATCAAAAGAAGTTGAGCAATTATTTGAGGCTATATTAAGTCTTAATGATGTTAAAGAGTGCTATGATTTTTTTGAGGATGTATGCACAATTAATGAACTTTTATCTTTAGCTCAGAGATTTGAGGTAGCCAAAATGTTAAGAGAACAGAAGACATATCTTGAGATAGCGGAAAAGACAGGTGCTTCAACAGCTACAATAAGCAGGGTCAACCGTTCGCTTAATTATGGCAATGATGGATATGACAGGGTATTTGAAAGACTTGGTATATTATCAGATAAGCAGTAAAGATGCTGATAAGATTATTATTATAAATTATGATTCCAGGAATAAGTTATTACTATAAGAACGAGTTATTACTATAAGATGGATAATCTCCCTCTTGATATATGGTTTTTAATACTATATAATATGATACAAGTATTAAAAATGTAAAGTGATGTTTTTGTATACAGAGACATCATTTTGTACTTGATATATTTTATATTTAGATAATTACAGACGGGTTGTGATATATCATAGGAAGTATGTGGCTGTCTAAGTTATTATTGGTTAGGAGTGGAGTATTATGAACAAAGATAATCAGGAATTCGTTAATTCTTTATTACAAAGACTTGCGAAGCTTAATTATATTAAACCGGGAGATGTGCCTAATATAGATTTATATATGGATCAGGTCACAACATTTATGGACGAACATTTATCAGATGTCAAAAGGTATGAGGATGATAAAATTCTTACTAAGACTATGATTAACAATTATACTAAGAATGACCTGCTTCCACCGCCGGTAAAGAAAAAATATTCTAAAGAGCATATATATGTTCTTACTTTTATATATTATCTTAAGAATATTCTATCTATAAGCGATATTCAGAAGCTTTTAAATCCATTGACAGACAAATTCTTTAATAAAGAAGAACTTCCAGATCTGGAATATATATATAGTGAAATATACAATATGGAAAAGGCACAGATAGCAAGCCTTTCTAAAGATGTTGTTGAAAGAACGCAGGTTGCCAAGGAAGCATTCTTAGATGTGGAAAATGAGGAGGATAAGGATTTTCTTCAGTTATTCAGCCTTGTGGGACTTTTAAGCTTTGATGTATATATGAAGAAAAATATAATAGAAAGCCTTATAGATGATTATACTAACAAGGCAGATGTATTATCGTCTGGTAAGGGAAATGTCAAAGAAGACAAGAAGGAAGTTAAGAAAAGAACGAAAAATTGATAATATTTTATAAAGATTTCTGACAAGTATTGATAAATTAACGTGACTTTTAATTATCTATATAGTATAATTACCTTATTGGTTCTAAATATAAGGAATCATATAATATTGATTTGATATATGGGAGGATTTTATGGGTATTTTAACAAGATTTAAGGACATTATGAGCGCTAATATTAATGCACTTCTTGATAAGTGTGAAGATCCAGAGAAGATGATTGACCAGTATATGAGAAATCTTGAAAGTGATCTTGGCAAGGTTAAGGCTGAGACAGCATCTGTTATGGCAGAGGAGACAAGAGCTAAGAGAGAACTTGATGAGTGCACAGAGCAGATTAACAAGATGCAGGCATATGCAGAGAAAGCATTAAAGGCTGGTAATGAATCAGATGCCAGATCATTCCTTGAGAAGAAGCAGCAGCTTGCAACAACACAGGTAGCTTTAACACAGGCTTACAATGTGGCAGCAGATAATGCAGCTAAGATGCGTCAGATGCACGATAAGCTTGTTAAGGATATATCTTCACTTGAAGCAAGAAGAACTGCTATTAAGGCTACAGTAAAGGCAGCTAAGGCACAGGAAAGAATTAACAAGGTTGGTTCAAGTGTTGTGGGTGCAAGCAATAGTATGGATGCTTTCAATAAGATGGAAGCTAAGGCTAACAAGATGCTTGATGAAGCTAATGCTATGGCTGAACTTAATGCATCAGCAGAGGATTCTAATATTGATAATCTTGCAGCTAAGTATGATGCTGAGCCAGCTAATACTGCAGTTGATGATGAACTTGCTGCACTTAAGGCACAGATGGGAATTGAATAGAATTAATTGATAATTGGAGGACACCATGGGTTTATTTAAGAGTCAGTTATCTAATGTTGTAGAATGGGAAGAATACAAGGACGATTGTATATTCTGGAAGTGGACTAATAAAGAGATTAAGAAAGGCAGCCGTCTTATAATCCGTCCCGGACAGGATGCAATATTTCTTTACAATGGCAAGATAGAAGGAATATTTAAGGATGAAGGTGAATTCGATATAGAATCACAGATTATTCCATTTCTTTCAACACTTAAAGGCTTTAAATTCGGTTTTAACAGTGGTATGAGAGCGGAAGTTCTCTTTGTTAATACTAAGGAATTTAATGTCAACTGGGGAACTAAGAATCCTATAGCTATTCCAGCAGCTAACCTTCCAGGAGGTATGCCAATAAGAGCATTTGGCAATTTTGCATTTAAGGTAACTGATTATGTATGCTTAATTGATAAAGTTGCAGGCGTTAAGCAGATGTATGTTGTTAATGATGTTAAGGAAAGAGTTGTAGCAGTGTTAGACCAGCTTCTTATGAAGTGGATAACTAAGGAAGGCAAGGATATGTTCAACCTTCAGGCTAATGCTTTTGATATTTCATCAGGAATTAAAGACGACCTTGATATGCAGATGAGCAAGCTTGGAATTGAGATTACAGATTTTAATATAGCAAGCTTCTCTTATCCAGAAGAGATACAGAAGATGCAGAATAAGGCAGCTTCACAGTCTATGGTAGCAGATATGGGAAAGTACAGCCAGGTGGCTATGGCAGATAATATCGGCAAAGGTGGCAATAACATTGCTGGTGATATGATGAGCGTACAGATGGGTATGGCAATTGGACAACAGATGATGAAGAATGTTGATATGAATAATAGTTTAGAATCAGCGGGTACATACAAGTTCTGTCCTAATTGTGGGACACCTGCGAATGGTGCTAAGTTCTGCTCTAACTGTGGAACAAAGTTATCATAAATAGCAGTATAAATAGCAAAATGCCAGATAACATAATTAAGAATTATATTGTTATGCAATAAGGTTATATATAATGGGTTATATGTGGACTTAAGTCTGCATATAACCCATTTATGTTTCTTTATATATATGCTGCAATAGTTGGAATGGCTGTTAATCTTGGACATATGTGGAGCATAGCAGAGACATTTAATGGACTTATGACTATACTTAATCTTATTGCCGTATTTTTGTTGTCAGTCGTTGTAATTAAGCTTGTAAAAGAGTATTTTAATGGGTGAGGTAACATTAAGGGAAGTAATAAAATGTGCTAAGAAAGGGAGAAGACTATGGATGATAAACATGTAATTAATTGTAATGATGTGCCTGAGATTGATATGACACGACAAGATGGCGGATTGGAACATAAGGCTGGTGTGTATACATATCAGATAAGGAGGAGCTGCCGCACGGATGGAGATTATACATATAACCACGCACCTATGCTTACTGCTTTTAATAACAGGCTTGTGCTTTCATATATAAGCGGTAAGCGTGATGAGCACGGTGCACCTGATGAAATCGTGTATACAACATCTAAAGACGGCTGTGTATGGGATAAGGAAAAGGTACTTTTTCCATATATGTTAGCGGACACAGATGGATATACAGGACCTGATAAAGAACTTCTTCCTAAGAAAGCACCGGCAATAGTGCATTTTAGAATGTGTTTTTATAAGGCTTCCAATGGAAAGCTTATTGCAACAACATTTTATGGATTCTCACCAGACAGCCACAGAGCCCCTAATAATGGTTATGGTGCAGCACGTCTTGTAAGAGAAGTGTATAAAGATTACACATTGTCAGATATGTATATTATTAAATATAATGAGGCTGGTGGATTTAATGGGGACAACACAATATTTTATTCACCAGAGGGCAGTAATGAACAGCTTGATATTCCATATTATGTTCATTCTTCGGATAAAGAATTCGTTAAAGCCTGTGATGAGCTGCTTACTAAGAAGCTTATACTTGAGCAGTGGTATGAGGAGGAGATGTATGATAAATCATATAAGACACACGGCAGGGCTGTTTCCCTTTATGAAGATGCCTATGGCAATATAGTAGGGCTTTGCAAGAAAGGTGAAGGGTATCTGTTTGATAAAGAGGGGAATGTTCTTATAGATGAGAAAATACCCTCTCTTATAACTAATACTGCTAAAGTATGGGGACAAAAGACACCTGATGGAAATTATATTATATGTTATAATCCAACAACGGATGGTTCTCACAGATGGCCTTTAGCAGTTATGGAAAGTAACGACGGCAGGGAATATTATAATATGAAAGCACTTATTCCAGAGATACCTCCTTATAAATATCAGGGTAATATTAAGAATCTTGGTGCACAATATATGCGTGGAATATGTTCATATAATGGAAATTTTGATAAAAATGTGTGGATAACCTATAGCTGTAATAAGGAAGATATATGGATAAGCAAGCTGACAAAAGATAATAAATATTCAATAATGAAACCTTTATGGTGTGATATTAACTATGAACATAATCCAAAACCATATTCAGACAGGGATAAATTCACCGATTATGATGATAAATATGAGATTATTGACCGCGATGCGTGTGCAAGAGCAATAATAGAATATTTTCCGCAGAATAAGGATATTATCAGATTACAAGTTGAAGTTGACAGAATGTCGGATGACAATGGCGTGAAAGTTCAGTTTGTTGGAAAAAATAATAAAATTATTCAAGAAGTAGTATGTATCAAAGGGAATACGCCAATTGAGGTAGATAACCGTTCAGGAGATATAAATAGTGTGATAATATACTCTAAAAATATATTGAAATTAAACACTATAGATGATGATGGAAGAGATTCAACCCTTTTTGATATGCCTGAGGCTGAAAGAAAAGATTATTATATACAATTTAAAGTATTGATATTTTGATTGTGAAATATGCACCTAGAGATAAAGAAAGGTAGATGATCTTATGATGAAAAAGTTACACCAACAGAATCTTATTATCATATGGTGTTCGGTAGTGGCATTAAGTCTTGTATCTGTATTCGGATATGGGGTGACAGCAATGGCACTTAAAGGAAGTATGATAGTTATTGTGTCAGGAATTATTTCAACCATCGGGTATTTCCTCCCAATATCAGATTCCAGAAAAGCATTAATATTAGCACTGCCACCAGCAATAGGAACTTTGTTCTATTCGTGGGTATCAGGAGGAAATTCTATACCTTACATAGCAAATTTCGTATTACTTGCAATGACTGCAACATATTTTATTGAGAAAGTAATAATTTCGTTTGCAGTTCCATTTACAATTATTTCGGTTATATTCGGTATTGTTAGTCCACAGACTATAGCAGGTATTGAATATACTGTTGCAGGAGTTGTATCAAGAATTCTATTGTTTGGAATAACTGCGTTGATACTTTATTTTGCAACTAAGAGAGGTGCTTCAGTTGTAAAAAGTACGGAAGAAGCACTTTATATTGTACAGCAGAATGCAAAGCTGGCTAATACATAACAGATGACCTTAGTGCTACAATTAACACAAGCAAGATCGCAGTTAATGAACTGGCAGACGGAAGCAGTAATGTTAATCAGGCGGCAAGACAGATGCAGCAGATAGTTGAAGAAGCTGCAAAGTCAACAGTAAATGTTATGGAAAAGGTTAATGCGGCAACAGAGGAAGTTGGAAATAATTATGAACTGGCTGGACAGCTTGATAATGGCTTTAACAATGTTAAAGAAGCTGTAGAAAAAGGTAATGAGGCTGTTGAAGAAGCTAAGAGTACGATTGCTTCTGTTAAGAGTACAGTAGGAGCAGCACATAAGACTACAAGTGAGCTTCTTACACAGATGAAGAAGATTACAGACATTCTTGGTGAGATTAATTCAATTGCGGCACAGACTAATCTGTTATCACTCAATGCGTCTATTGAAGCGGCAAGAGCAGGTGAACACGGAAAAGGTTTTGCTGTTGTTGCGGATGAAATCCGTGCATTATCAGAAGAGAGTGCAAAGTCCGCTGGAAATATACAGAATATACTAAAGTGGCTTACTGATACTACCAGACAGGTTGATGATGAGATTACACAAGGTACCAATGCGGCGGCGGAGAGTGTTGATACTATTGATGGACTTCTTGAATACTTTAAGAATATTAATAATGCCACAGAGCAGGCAAGTGATATTGTCAAAGAAGAGTATAGCATTACTGATAATATAAAGCAGAGCTTTGGAACTATACAGGAAGAAATGCAGACTTTGGTTGCAACATCAGAGGAGAATTCAGCAACAATCGAAGATATATCACAGACTATTGTTGCACAGAATAATTCGATTGGTAATATTCTTAGTGATATTGAGAATATTTCAGAAGTATCAGAAAAACTTCAGAAGCATTTTGAAATATAATATTGGGGTAACTTAATAAGGGAATTGTATTGAATTAATATAAATAGGGTTGCGACAACCCTGTTGAATAAAAGGCGTTTTATAGTACTGTGTAAGTGACAGCTATAAAACGCCTTGTCGATTATTATAATAAATGTATTACAAATTATTGCCGGATATATACAGTGTTGTATGAATATAATTATATTTATTTAACTACAGGAAGTCCTGCGTAATCAAGGAATTTCTGTAATTCGATATCCCAGAATTTCCATTCGTGTCCAAGTCCTTCAAGTTCATCATAGGTGTAATTGTAGAAATCATTATGTTCAAGGAAATAATCTCTTACAATATGGTTCATGTCAAGCCAGGGATCGAGACTTCCACAGGCGTGATATATATCAGGGGCAAGTGCCTTCTTATTATCAGCTATAAGCTTATCCGCAAGATATGTAAGGCAGTAATCTGTATTGTGGATATCTTTGTCACCGAATAATAATATGCGGTTTTTGGCTTTAGTACTGTTATCATTAACAAATACAGAATCGGCTTTATCACCAGCAGAAAAAGCACCAACCTTTGAGAAAGTTGAAGGATATTTGAGGGCTGAATGTAAACAGCCATAGCCTCCGTTGGAAAATCCAGACACATAATTATATTTTCTGTCATCAGAGATACACGCAAACATATTATGTATAGTAGATGGCAGTTCTTTGGCAACAAAGCTTTCGTACCTGTCGCCTATATTCATATTGACAAAGCAGGATTCAAATACTTCTGGCAGAACAGCCGCAAAATGGCGTTCGTTAACAGTATCCACCAAAGAAGTGTGATAGAGCCATTCCGTATGGTCACCACTTCCGCCGTGGTAAAGCCATACGCAGGGAAGCTTTTCATCATCGTTAATCTTATCAGGAAGAACGACAGTTACATCAATAGTTCTCCTTAACATCATAGAGAATAAGTTAATATTAATTACCGACATAATGACCTCCATTCTGCACCTTTTGCATTGTATATATAATCAATTGTATTTTTAATACATCTGTCCCAGTATTCCCAGTTGTGACCACCATCTGTTTCGTAATAAGACGTGTTAATTCCGGCGGCTGAAAGAGCATTATTAAATTCACAGCTCATATGTATTCTTGGGTCCTGCAATCCGCAGGTTATTACAAATTTGGTATCGTTATATTGAGTGTCAGAAGCCTTAAGCTTTTCGTTCTCCTTAGCATAGGCGTCAATAAGGCTGTATAAATCCAGCTTGTTATTGATAAGGTCATCACGGCTTCCGAATACAGGGAACATATCAATTCCCTGAGGATTATCGTAGCGTTCAAGTATATTAAGAAGACCTGAATATGAAAATGCGGTGTTATACATAGAAGGATTATTAAGTGCTGCATAAAATGCACCATATCCGCCCATTGACATACCGGCAATATAGCGGTCTTTAGGGTCGCGGCTTATGTTAAACCACTGTTCACACTGTGTTATAAGTTCCTTTACAGCATAAGTATAATAGTCCTTGCCGTGAATATTATTGATATAGAAACGGTTATTGCCAGATGGCATAACTACAGCAATATCAGTAGTATTTACATAATCTGCAATACGGGTGTTAAGTACCCAGCTTGAGTGGTCACCGCCTGCACCATGCAAAAGATACAGGACTTTATAATTCCCTCTTCCCTGAGGTATAAGGACATCAAGCATAATAGGCATATTGAGGGCAGAAGATTTGTAATTAATAGTTAAGTGAGCCATAATAATCTCCATTTCTGTGCATATTTTTGCACATATAAAGTTTGTGGCTGTGCACGTTTTTTGTGATAACAATTTTATGTCATATGTGCACAGGCACTAATCTTAAGGGTTAAAATATATTTTTACGCTGATAAGTAGCAGTCATTAATTATTCTTTAAAGTACTCAGCATAATTATCTTTTATAGAATTAATATTCTCAGTATATCTGTTTAAGTGACGTTTAGATATTTCACGGGCTTTATCAGTCTCCCTGTTCTCAATGGCAGCCACAAGTTCCTCATGGTCTGATAAAATATGGCCAACAGATATACATCTGAAACTAAGAATAGTAGTTCTGTCAAAATGTGGTGAGATATTATTCACTAATTCATACCAGTAATTCTTATTGCACATTTTATATAATGATTTGTGGAATTCTTTATCAAGCTGGAATATCTTTTCTTCGTCATTACGTTTCATATACATCTGCCATAAAGCGACATTTTCCCAGAGCATATTAATCTGCTCTTTGTTAAGAGTAGTACAGGCAAGAGCTGCAAGCTCAGCTTCCAGCACGCTTCTTAATTCCCTTACTTCCTCGACAATATTGGCATCAATCAATGATACATAAGCACCAATCTTAGGCTTGATTTCAATAAGACGTGTCTGTGAAAGTTCAAGCTCTGCCTCACGTATAGGGTTCTTGCTGACATTAAGAAGTTCGCTTATCTCGTCAGAGTCAAGCTGCTGTCCCGGTGTAAGATTGATGTGGACAATGTTATATACAAGTTGTCTTACAACATAATCTTTAGCAGATTCTTTAGGGAGTCTTTCATCAATTTTAAACATAGATGTAATTCCTTTCTTAAATCGTGATATATCTAAACGTGTTAAATATACGCGTTGATTTATGAATAGAGTATAGCATATATATTTCAAGATATTAAGCATTTTTAGGTATAAAACCTGTTACAAATATGTATTTCTTATCTGGTGCCTTGCCGATAATTCTAACAGCTTTTGTTGATACTTTGTCTTTAATTGTGTTATTTATATTGCTATAATACTACTATTGGATTTATAATTAAATTATATTAGCAGGATTTTAACAGACTTTCAAGGTTGAATATTCATAATAAATATAATATATAAAAGTGTAAATAGCAGGGAAGGATACAGATGATATATACAGTTAAGGATATTGAAGAACCGGATTTTGGCTGTGAGGGTCTTATGGATGGACAGCAGGTTATTGATAAGGTTACACTTATAGATGAGAAGGGAAATCTTATATATATAGAAGCGGCAGATATGTATCTTTATGATAAGGGTATAGATGTCGGCGATAAAGTAATTATACAGGACAATCTGTTAGTTAAGGCTGGGCAGGAATAATAAAATAATACATAGAAAAGAGGAATATTATGGTTAAGGTTACATTAGGAAGTACAGGAATAACAGTTAATAAAAATGGATTTGGCGCACTGCCAATCCAGAGAATTAGCAGCGAGGCATCTGCCCATTTGTTAAGAAAGGCATATGAGGCGGGGATAGATTTTTATGATACAGCAAGATTTTATACAGACAGCGAAGAAAAGATTGGTGAAGCTTTGTCAGATGTAAGAGATAATATTTACATTGCAACAAAGACAGCGGCACAGAATTCAGAGGATTTCTGGAAGGACCTTGCAACAAGCCTTAATAATTTAAAGACAGATTATATTGATATTTACCAGTTCCACAATCCATCATTCTGTCCAAAGCCGGGTGATGGAACAGGACTTTATGAAGCTATGCTTGAGGCAAAAGCACAGGGAAAGATAAGACATATAGGAATTACTAACCACAGGCTTAATGTTGCTATGGAGGCACTTGAGTCAGGACTTTATGAAACATTGCAGTTTCCATTTAACTATCTTGCAACAGAAAAAGAGCATAAGCTTGTTGAAGTCTGTCGTGAGAAAAATATCGGATTTATAGCAATGAAAGCACTTTCTGGAGGACTGATAACTAATTCCAAGGTTGCATATGCTTATCAGGCACAATACGATAATGTTCTTCCAATATGGGGTGTCCAGAGGGAAACAGAATTAGATGAGTTCATAAGTTACATAGATAACCCTCCAGTTCTTGATGAAGAGATTAAAGCGGTAATTGAAAATGATAAGAAAGAGCTTGCTGGCAACTTTTGCAGGGGATGTGGATATTGTATGCCAACGTGTCCAGCACATATAGAGATTAACAATTGTGCAAGAATGTCACTGCTTCTTAGACGTTCACCATCAGAGCTTCAGCTTACTAAGGAGGTGCAGGCTAAGATGAAGAAGATAGAGGATTGCATACATTGCGGAGCGTGCAGTGCTCATTGTCCATATGGGCTTGATACACCTAAGCTGCTGGAGGATAATTATAAGGATTATAAGGAAGTGCTGGCAGGAAAGCCATTATAATAAGAGTAAAAGAAGACGAAAGAGAAGAACTTAAGAAAATGCTGTGTTACTAAATAGTAAATGAATTTAATCAATAAAAATAAAGTAAAGCAAATAGAAAAAGGAAAGAGGCTGTCATATCAGATATTGTTCATATAATATATAAACTGTAAGTAATGACTAACAGATATATTGTATGGATTATGCCTGATGTGACAGCCTCTTTTCTTGTATGTCCGCTATCAGTAAGTATACTCGTGGTGAGGACAATAATAAAATGACTGTAACTGGCTCTTATTATTGTAAGTAACAGTATAGCAGTCAGCAGGTGCATTGTTGTAAGCTTCAAAAGCAATCTTCATATTCATTGTCTGGCTATGAGGCTTTTCACCGCTTTTATGTTCAGCACTTGTATTATCGCGTCCTATACCTTTAAGATTACTGATGGTCTGGACAGGGTACACTTTTGAATTGCTAATAACTCCATTTACTGCAATAATCCCTCCTTGGACCTTATTTCAAAATGTTACTTTTATATTATATATCGACAAAATATGACAGATTATAACATACAAATATAAAAAGATGTTCATACTTCTATTAAATTTTTTTAAAATTTTTAAAATTTATATTTTCTTTTGATATATTTTATTGACAGATTAAAGCTTAGCATTTATACTTGAAATAGTTTCCTAACGAACTAAATACTGCATAATATTTTAAGGAAGGTTAACAATGGATGCCTATGATTTAATTACATCAGGGTTGCAGCTTAGAAAGCTTCTTGCTAAAAGGGTTGAACCTATTATGGAAGAATATGGATTAAGACCAGTTGAACTGGATATTCTTGAATTCATCACCAAAGAGAATATCGACACAGCTAAAGAGATTATACACAGAATACATTTATCAAAGTCGCATATTTCTAAGTCGTTGGAACATTTATTAGAAAAGGGGCTTATTAATATGAAAGAAGACGAAGATGACCGCAGGGTAATGAGAATTACGCTGACAGAGGCTTCTTATAAGGTCATAGATAAAGTTAATGTTGCATATGAACAGTGCAGGCAGATACTTACGGAGGGGGTTTCAGAAGAGGAGTTGCAGGTATTTAGAAGAGTCATAAGACAGATGAATGACAATGTTAATGGTGAACTTGAGTAACTAAAGTTGTATATGTGCTGGACGTAGCACAGGTTTATGTTAGTTTGATAGGAAAGGAAGGCATATGATGGAAAGGTGGAACAAAACTATGGAGAATATTAATGATTATTCAAAGAAACAGGCTGATATGTGCATTGATAATGACAGCATTCCAAAGGCTTTATATACAGATTACGGAGTTAAGAAGGGTCTTAGAGATGAAAATGGACAGGGAGTTCTTACAGGACTTACTAATATATCAAGTGTAAGGGCATTTGATGTAATAGACGGAGAGAAAGTACCTTGTGATGGAGAACTTTTATATAGGGGTTATGATGTAACTAAACTTGTAAAAGGTGCTGGCGATAAGAGATTTATATTTGAGGAAAGTGCATATCTTTTATTATTTGGTGAACTGCCAGATGCCACACAGCTTGAAGAATTCAGACATATAATTGCTAACTGTATGGAGCTTCCGACTAACTTTACAAGAGATGTAATTATGAAAGCACCTTCAGCTGATATTATGAACTCAATGACAAGAAGTATTCTTACACTTGCATCTTACGATGACAGGAAAGATGATCTTAGCATAGAAAATGTATTAAGACAGAGCATACAGCTTATAAGTACATTTCCAATGCTTGCTGTATATGGTTACCACGCATACAATCATTATGAGAGAGATGATAGTATGTATATCCACAGACCAGATAAGGAATTATCACTTGCTGAGAATTTTTTAAGAATGTTAAGACCAGATATGAAATATACACCACTGGAAACACATGTACTTGATATTGCACTGCTTCTTCATATGGAACATGGTGGTGGTAATAATTCATCATTTACAACAAGAGTTGTTACTTCCTCAGGTTCAGATACATACTCAGCAATTGCAGCAGCTATGTCATCACTTAAGGGAAGAAAGCATGGTGGTGCTAATCTTATGGTTATGAATATGATGGAAGATATAAGGGCACATATTAAGGATTATCACGATGAAGAGGAAATAGAGCATTATCTTGATAAAATTCTTAATAAAGAAGCATTTGATAAGAAAGGTCTTATATATGGTATGGGTCACGCAGTATATTCATTATCAGACCCAAGAGAAAGAGTGTTCAAGGGATTTGTTGAGCAGCTTGCTAATGCAAAGGGAAGAGCTGAGGATATGGCATTGTACAATAATATAGAGAGGATTGCACCAATGCTTATTGCCAAGGAGAGAAAGATATTCAAGGGTGTAAGTCCTAATGTTGATTTCTATAGTGGATTTGTATACGATATGCTGGATATACCAAAGGAACTCTATACACCGCTTTTTGCAATAGCAAGAATTGTTGGCTGGAGTGCACACAGAATAGAAGAACTTGTTACAACTGACAAGATTATCCGTCCAGCATATAAGAGCCTTGTTACTAAGAGGGAATATGTTGACAGAAGCCACAGGGATTAATCATTATGAGCAGCACTTTGGTAATTATTAATAGCAGATAATAATATTGATAGTATAAGTCAGTATATGAAATTGCAATATTAAATAAAAATATCAGATAAAAGGAGGTTTTAAATATGCCAAAGGAACGAGAAGATAAACAGTTTAAGTCTTCTAGCGGAATATGTAATATCCACGCGGTTATATGGTATCCGGACAGTGACGTGTATAAGAAGCCTGTAGGTGTAATACAGATTGCACACGGAATGATAGACCATATTGAAAGGTTTGAAGAGATGGCAGAATACTTTACAGGCAAAGGCTTTGTAGTTGCAGGTAATGATCATTTAGGACACGGAGATTCAGTTAATAGTGATGAAGATCTGGGATATTTTGCCAAGGGTAATCATGGTGCAGACTTTTTAATTAAAGATATGCACAGGCTTACACTTATAATGAAGAAGAATTATCCAGACCTTCCATATGTTCTTATCGGTCATAGTATGGGTTCATATATGTCAAGAAAATATGCCAGCATATATGGAGATGAGCTTGACGGAGTTATATTCTTAGGAACAGGCAACCAGCCTAAGGCAGTTGTTGACAGCGGACTTAAGCTTGCACATATTGCGAAGCTTGTAAGGGGAGAAAGATATAGAAGTGAACTCCTCAATACGATTATGTTCGGTGCATATAATAAGAGAATTAAGGACAACAGGACAGCTAACGACTGGCTTACTAAGGATACTAAGATAGTTGATGAGTACCTAAGCGACCCTAAGTGTTCTTATAAGTTCACAGCCAATGCGTATATAGGATTTTTAAATGTTATTAAATATGATATTGATAAGAAGAATATAGCAAAGACACCGGATAAGCTTCCTGTATTATTTGCATCAGGACTTGAAGACCCGGTAGGAGATTATGGTAAGGGTGTAAAGAAGGCATTTAAAATGTATACTAAATATGTGGATAATGTTGAACTTTATCTTTATGAAGATGACAGACACGAACTTCACAGTGAAACAGACCGTGAGGATATATTCAGCGATTTATATGAATGGATTGAAGAAAATGTGTAATTGAATAGCTGTTTAATTGTATATAATATAATGAGTGCATTACAGTATTAAAATCATATTATATAGTAATGAAAGCCATATCACATAGTAATAAGAGAATGTAATATAATAATTAGAACTATATTGAAAGATATTAAAGCTACATTTTGGGGTATTAACTCTACATTTTGTTGACAAACAGGTTGCAGAGGGGTACAATACAACAAATTGTAGCTTTTTGCTTTATATCTTATTCTATAAAGCAGACAGTGATTGGAGATGATAATATTATGAAGGCTGACAGAACTATATATTATAGTTCATACACAGATGATGTTGTTAAAAGCCACAATCAGAGTTTTAAGTTAAAGACTAATTACGAATGGATAAATAACAGCTTATTATTTAAAATGGCTTCAATGGTTATATATGTATTGGCAATAGTTATAGGTTACATATGCTGTAAGTTATTTTTTAATATAAGCTACAAGAATAGAAAGCTTTTAAAGAAGTGTAAGAAAGATGGCTATTTTGTATATGCCAATCACACACAGCCTGTAGGAGATGTTGTAATACCAGCACTTGCGTGTGTAGGAAAGAGAGTATATGTAATAGTAAGCCAGGCCAATTATGGAATACCCGTTATAGGTAAGATACTCCCAGAGCTTGGTGCACTTCCTGTTCCGGATTCCATAAGCCAGTATAAGAAGTTTACAGAAGCGTATAAGAAGCACATTGAGCAGGGTCATCCTGTTATTATATATCCTGAGGCACACGTCTGGCCGTATTATACACAGATAAGACCATTTGAGAAGACGTCATTCCGTTTTCCAGCGGAGCTTAATAAACCGGTGTATGTGATGACGACAACATATACGCATAGACATTTTCTTAAGAACATTATAAAAAGACCAAAGGTCAATGTGTATATTGATGGACCGTTTTATCCAGACACAGGTGCAGGAATAAAGGATAACCAGAAGATGCTTCACGATAGGGTATATGAAGTTATGAAGTCGCGAAGTCATCTTAGCGATTATGAATATATAAGATATGAAAGAAAGAATGTTATGTAATAGCATTGCAGGATTACAGATATGAATATATTGTTTTGTGGAGATAAGAATATACAGAATGGGCTTCTTATAGCGGTTATATCATTATTGGAACACACCAAAGAAGACCTTGATGTATATGTATTAACGCTTGATATGTCTGTTAATGATAAGCATTATGAGCCGATAGATGGCAGACTTTCTGACTATTGTAATACAGAATTATCGAAGAAATATGATAACAGACTTCGTATTAAATTTATTGATACGTCCGGTTTATTCAATAAAGAAGTGCCTCTTGCCAATATGTCGACAAGATTTACGCCATGCTGTATGTTAAGATTATTTGCAGATGAGATAGCAGAGCTTCCAGACAGGCTGTTGTATCTTGATACTGATATAATATGCAGAAAAGATTTTACAGAATTTTATTATCAGAATATGGAAAATGTAGAGATAGCTGGAGTTCTTGATTATTACGGAAGCTGGTTTTTTAGAAAGAACATTTTTAAAAGAGATTATCTTAACTCGGGAGTGCTTCTTATGAATATGGTACAGTTAAAGAAGACGGGGCTTTTAAAGAAATGCCGTGAAATGTGTACTTCAAAGCAGATGTTTATGCCAGACCAGTCGGCACTTAACAAGTTATCGGTTAATAAGAAGATATGTGAAAGAAAATATAACGACCAGAGAAGACTTCACAGTGATACAGTATTCCAGCATTTTACAACACATTTTAAGTTCTTTCCTTATGTCAGGACAGAAACAGTGAAGCCGTGGCAGACAGAAGAAGTATTTGAGGCGCTTAAAATACCAAGAGAAGAATACGAGGTATTGTTTAATAAATACAAAAATGCTTTGGCAGAGCTTGGCAGCTATGAAATATAATTATTATTTATGAGTATTTGTACAGATTAATGAAATTAAAATATGTAAATAAAAATATTAAAATAATTAAAATAATAAAGATAATTGGAATGGAGAATTAATATGATTAACAAGAATGAGATAATACCAATATTTTTTACAATTGATGATGCATATGCACCATATCTGCATGTTGCATTAATATCACTTATTGAAAATGCTTCAAAGGACAGAAACTACAAGATAATAGTAGTTTACCAGGAGCTTAATGAGGAGAATAGAAATAATCTTGCTGAACTGGTTAAGGATCATCCTAATTTTGAGATGGAATTTAAGTATATGAAGCAGAGCCTTGATATGATAACAGACAGAATTGAGAACAGACTTCGTTCAGATTATTTCACAATGACAATATATTTCAGAATATTTATTCCAGATATGTATCCGGAATATGATAAGGCTATATATATAGACAGTGATATAGTTGTTCCTGGCGATATATCAGAGCTTTATGATACAGATATGCACGGCAATCTTATAGGAGTGTGCAAAGATAGTTCAGTTAATGATGCTCCTGAATTGCAAAGATATATGACAGAATCACTTGGTTTAAAGCTTGGTGATTACTTTAATTCAGGTATGCTTCTTATGAATATGAAGGCTTTAAGAGAGGCTAAGCTTGCAGAGCATTTCTTATATCTTCTTAATAAGTATCATTTTGACTGTATTGCACCAGATCAGGATTATCTTAATTCTATGTGCTATGGTAAGATAGAATATCTTGAATCTTGCTGGGATGCAATGCCTAACAGAAACAAGCCTGAGAATCCATCACCTAAGATAATTCATTATAATTTATTTGATAAGCCTTGGTGTTATGACGGAATTCAGTACGAGAATTATTTCTGGGATTATGCTAAACGTTCTGTTTATTTTGAAGACATTGTTAAGAGCAAAGAGAATTATTCAGATGAACAGAAGGCAGAAGATAAAGAGCATATGGCTGATCTTTTCAGAAGAGCAGGAGCTAATGCAGATACAGAAGTAACATTTAGAAAAGTGCTTGAAAGTGGAGAAAAGATAAGATTATGATAATAGGTGGAAGCAAGAAGGAAGTTGTTGCTAATATTAAAAATGCGGCAGATAACGGAAGGTTTAATGACAAAGTAGAAATCGGCGATCCGGAACTTGACAGTACAAGAAGAAAAAAGCTTCTTGGCAAATATGTAAAACAGCGTAATGAAATTCCATATCATTACAGGAACTGGCTTGCAAGAAGAATTGTTGATTTTATAACTTTTGGCGTTAATGCTAATACAAAGGTTGTAGGTGCAGAGAAGATTAAACATATTAAATCAGGAGCTATTATAACAAGTAATCATTTTAATCCTGTTGATACAACGATTATAAGATATGGAATTAAGAAGGCAAGAAGATACAGAATGTTTATCGTAAGTCAGGATACTAACTTTGCAATGAAAGGTTTTCTTGGTTTTCTTATGAGATATGCAGATGAAATTCCAGTCAGCAAAGATAAGGATTATATGGAAAGACATTTTTATAGAACACTTAATAACCTTCTTGTTAATAAGAAAGAGTATATTCTTATATATCCAGAGCAGGAAATGTGGTTTAATTACAGAAAGCCTCGTCCACCAAAGAGGGGGGCATACTTTTATGCAGCCAAGTTTAATGTTCCGATTATATCGTGCTTTGTTGAGATGAAAGATATGGATAAGGATGATACAGAGGAATTTAAAAGAGTTAAGTATGTTCTTCACATATTAGACCCTATATATCCAGACCCGGAAAAGAATGAGCGTGATAACAGCTTTGATATGATGAAAAAAGATTATGAGCAGAAGAAAGCAGCTTATGAGCAAATATATAAAAGGCCTCTTGATTATGCTTTTAGTGACAGTGATATCGCGGGCTGGAAAGGGACAACAGAATAGCAGAGGCAATTTTGTACTGTGACTTTAATAGTCCTTGTACAGGAAAATAACAGAAAAAAGAATATTAAAAGTAAAGTGTGTATCTTACAGGCAGCTATAATTGGGTAGTTATCTGACGGATACACATTTTTTGTGTAATAGTGAATTCTGATAGAATTCATTTTAAAATTAAAATGCCTTAAATGAGAAAAATTATCCTTGCAAAATACCCACAGGGGGTATATATTATAGATGATGATATTAACACAGTAATATAGCAGGCGAAAGGAGTGGTTGAATGGCAGAAGATAAACAATGCTGTTGTGGCAGCAAGATGAAAGAAAGAAGTGATTCAGAGAAGAAGCTTCTTCTTAACAGATTAAAAAGGATAGAAGGCCAGATAAGAGGAATATACGGTATGGTTGAGAATGATGCCTACTGTATAGATATTCTTAATCAGGCACTTGCCGCTAACGCGGCGCTTACTGCATTTGATAAAGCATTACTTTCTAATCATATTAAGACCTGCGTAGTTGATGACATAAAGAATGGTGATGATGAGGTAGTTGATGAACTTATTATGACAATGCAGAAGTTTATGAAGTAAGAAAAGAGGTATATATGGGAACAGCGATAATAATTGTAGTATTAGTTATTATAGTAATATTTGCAGTAAAAAGCGGCATAAAGCACGGCAAAGGAGAAGGCGGCTGCTGTGGCAGCGGTGGAACAATGAAAGAGGACAAGAAAGTGCTTGCAGGTGACATAATTGCAACTAAGCTTGTAACAATTGAGGGTATGCACTGCGATAACTGCAAGAACAGCATAGAACATCAGATTAACAGAATAGATGGAGCGGCCTGTGAAGTTAATTTAAAGAAAAAGACAGCTGCAATACAGCTTGATAAGCCTGTTGATGATGATTTAATAAGAAGAACTATAGAAAGATTAGATTTTAAGGTAGTAGATATTAAGACAATATAATTAATGTGCTTAACAGATTAAGGGAGGAGATGATACATTTTGAAACAATACAATGTTACAGGGATGACCTGTGCCGCGTGTCAGGCAAGAGTTGAGAAAGCTGTATCCAAGGTTCCTGGTGTAACTAGCTGTTCAGTCAGTCTGCTCACTAATTCAATGGGCGTTGAGGGTGCAGCCGCAGACGAGCAGATAATAAAGGCAGTAACCGATGCAGGATATGGTGCAAGCATAAGAGGTTCAGAAAGTTCAGGTAGTAAAAGTGAAGGCAATCAAACAATAGCAGGACTTGAGGAATCGCTTAAAGATACAACAACACCTAAGCTTGCCAAAAGACTTGTGGCATCGCTTGTATTTCTGCTTATACTTATGTATTTCAGTATGGGACATATGATGTGGGGCTGGCCGCTTCCAGGTGTACTTGAGAATAACCATATAGCTATGGGACTTATACAGATGCTTCTTACAATAATAATTATGGTTATTAACCAGAGATTTTTTATAAGTGGTTTTAAAAGTATGCTTCACGGCTCACCTAATATGGATACGCTTGTAGCACTTGGCTCTGGTGCAGCATTTTTATACAGCACATATGCCTTATTTGCGATGACTGATGCACAGGTGCGTATGGATATGGATGGTGTAATGCATTATATGCACGAATTCTATTTTGAGTCAGCGGCAATGATTCTTACACTTATAACAATAGGTAAAATGCTTGAGGCCCATTCAAAAGGAAAGACAACAGATGCACTTAAAAGCCTTATGAAGCTTGCGGCGACAACAGCGACAGTAGTTATTGATGGTAATGAACAGGTTGTTCCGGTAGAACAGGTTCACAAAGGGGATACATTTGTTGTAAAACCAGGAGAGAATATTCCTGTTGATGGTGAGATTATAGAGGGTATGAGTGCGGTTAATGAGTCAGCCCTCACAGGAGAGAGTATCCCGGTCGATAAAAATGTCGGTGACAGTGTATCAGCGGCAACTCTTAACACATCAGGTTATATAAAATGTGTTGCAACAAGAGTAGGTGAGGATACAACTTTATCAAAAATTATACAGATGGTAAGTGATGCGGCGGCAACTAAAGCACCTATTGCAAAGATAGCAGATAAGGTATCAGGAGTATTTGTGCCTGTAGTAATAGGAATCGCAGCAGTTACTATTATAGTGTGGCTGTTAGCCGGACAGAGTGCTGGATTTGCACTTGCAAGAGGAATATCGGTGCTTGTTATAAGCTGTCCTTGTGCACTTGGACTAGCAACGCCAGTTGCTATTATGGTTGGTAATGGTGTTGGTGCTAAGAATGGTATAATGTTTAAGACAGCCATTTCACTTGAACAGACTGGTAAAATGCAGATTGCTGCCCTTGATAAGACAGGTACAATAACAGCTGGTGAACCGGTAGTTACTGATGTTGTAAGTGCAGATGGAATTACTGACGACAAGCTTATATCAATAGCGAAGCTGTTAGAGGCAAGAAGTGAGCATCCACTTGCTAAAGCTGTTGTGAATTACGATTATACAGCAAAGCAGAATGATTATTCAGATATTATATCAATAGATGTATCAAATGCAGTTGCAGGAAATGGGCTTGAAGCCAGTGCACAGTATATTAAAGCATTTGAGGCGGACAGTGCAGATATTTCTGATAAAATCAGCTTATACGGCGGTAATGCAGATTATATAAGCAAAAAGGCAACAATACCACAAGAATATATAAAAAAATCCTACGAGCTTTCAGGCGATGGAAAGACACCTATGTTCTTTGCAACAGATAAAGAATTCTTAGGAATTATCGCTGTTGCCGATACAATAAAAGAGGACAGTCCTAAAGCCATAAAGGAATTAAAGGATATGGGTCTTTATGTTGTAATGATAACAGGTGATAATGAAAGAAGTGCCAATGCGATAGGAAAGATAGCAGGTGTTAATGAGGTTATTGCAGGAGTTCTTCCGGACGGTAAGGAAAAGGAAATACAGCGTCTTAAGAAGTATGGCAAAGTAATAATGGTTGGTGATGGAATTAATGATGCACCAGCATTGACATCAGCAGATATAGGTATTGCGATTGGTGCAGGAACAGACGTGGCGATTGATGCAGCAGATGTTGTTATTATGAAGAACTGCTTAAGTGATGTTGCGGCGGCTATCAGGCTCAGCCACAGGACGATAAGAAATATCCACGAGAACCTGTTCTGGGCATTCATATACAATATAATAGGAATTCCACTTGCAGCAGGTGTGTGGATACATCTGACTGGCTGGGAGATGAATCCTATGTTTGGTGCGGCGGCGATGAGCCTTTCAAGCTTCTGTGTTGTGACTAATGCTTTAAGGCTTAATCTTGTAAAGATATATGACACAGCAAGAGATGAGGTATACAAAAAGAAAGCTGCCAGAAAGGGTCTTATTGTTAAGACAACAGACAATACTGATAATAGCCCTGTGAATAATATTACATCACAGGATATTAATAATAAAAGAAAAGAGGATAATAAAATGACAAAGACAATGAATATTGAAGGTATGATGTGTGGACACTGTGAGGCAAGAGTAAAGAAGGCATTAGAGTCAGTTGACGGTGTAAGCGGGGCAGTTGTAAGCCACGAGAAGAATGAGGCTGTCGTGACACTTGCAAAGGAAGTTGATGATGAGGTACTTAAGAAGGCTGTGGAGGAGCAGGATTATAAGGTGATAGCGATAAATTAATTGAGGTTGTGAGGATTAAGAACGGGAGGTTGTGAGTGAGGATTGGGGAAGCTTATAGTTACAACGAAGACACGTTTGCACTGAGTGTCGCTCGCAGCGGTACTAAGTCGCCAGCCAGGGCTGCCGACTAAGGACCGGCGGCTCCCCATCGTCTTCTTATGCAACTATAAGCTTCCTCAATCTGATTTACGTTCTTGAAGTGATTTGCTTAGGAATTAATTTATTGATGAGGGACACTAACAGGGGGAGAAGAGGGTATCAGGGATTTTGGTAGATATTGACTTTTCTGTTTTTGATTGGTTTCTTGAAGATTTTGGATAATAACTGACGCTCGCCCAGACTTATGTCTGGGCATTGCTGGTTGTTGGGGGAGTATATGTTGATTGGTGGGGTGTGATGATTTTTTGGCTGGTATGTTGTTGACTGGGGTTTTGAAGATTTTGGATAGTAGTGACGCTCGCCCAGACTTATGTCTGGGCATTGCTGGTTGCTGGGGGAGTTTATACTGGTTGTTGAGAGGGGTGTGTTGTTTGGTTGTGAGGGAATGTTTTTGCTGGAGTTGGGGGATTAGATGGGAAAGTTTAAAAAAGGGTTAGGAAACATATATTAAGTGTGCTATACTGTATCTACTTAGTAAATATATTTGATTACAGGAGGACAAAAGATATGCTTTCTAATGATGCTAATATACTGAAAATTAAACATGAAATATTATATCAGGTTGCAAAGCTTGCTTATGCTGGACAGCTTGAAGAGAAGAAGGAGGAGCTTCCATATGAGCTGCTTCCGGGACCTCAGGCGAAGTACAGATGTTGCGTATACAAAGAGCGTGAAGTTGTAAGACAACGTATAAGACTTGCAGAAGGAAAGTGTCCATCAGAAACACCTAAGACAGGTAAGGATAATGTGGTTCAGGTTATAGAAGCGGCATGTGCTGACTGTCCACTTTCACATTATATAGTTACAGATAATTGTAGAAAATGTATGGCTAAAGCCTGTCAGCAGGCGTGTAAGTTTGGGGCTGTATCTATGGGGCGCGACAGAGCTTATATTGACCCTGACAAATGTAAAGAATGTGGTCAGTGTGCTAAAGCCTGTCCATATAATGCTATTGCAGATTTGATTAGACCTTGTAAGAAAATCTGTCCGGTAGGTGCAATTACTATGGACGAAAATGGTATATGTGAGATAGATGACAGTAAATGTATTAAATGTGGACATTGCATACACGCCTGTCCATTCGGTGCTATTGGTTCTAAGACAGATATAGTTGATGTTATTAAGGCAATTACATCAGGTAAAAAGGTTGTCGCTATGGTAGCACCGGCAATTGAAGGTTCATTTGGTGCAGATATTACAATGGACAGTATAAGAACAGCCTGCAAGAAAGTTGGATTTTCTGATATGGTAGAGGTTGCCCTTGGTGGTGATATGACAGCCGGTGCAGAAGCAAAGGAATGGCTTGAAGCTAATAAAGAGGGCAAAAAGATGACAACATCGTGCTGTCCTGCATTTGTTAATATGATAAAGAAACACTATCCTGAATTAACAGACAATATATCGACAACTGTATCACCTATGTGTGCGGTTTCAAGAATGTTAAAGTCTAAGGATAAGGACACAGTAACGGTATTTATCGGACCTTGTATTGCAAAGAAAGATGAAAGATGTAACAAGGACTTAGAAGGAAATGCTGATTATGTTCTTACAGTAGGTGAGTACAGAGCAATGCTTAGAGCTAAGGACGTTAAGATTGAGGCTGAAGCTAACAGCAGCCAGCAGGCAAGTGTATATGGCAAGAGATTTGGTAATGGTGGTGGAGTTGCTGCCGCTGTAGTAGAATGTATGAAGGAGTTAGGTGAAGACCCATCTAAGTTCACTATAGAAAAATGTTCAGGTGGAGCAGAATGTAAGAAAGCACTTACGCTATTAAAAATGGACAGACTTCAAGCTGACTTTGTTGAAGGAATGGCGTGCGAAGGAGGCTGTGTAGGCGGACCTAGCCATCATCGTTCAAGCAAGAATGAAATGCTTGTAGCCAAAGACAGGGATAAGCTCTTATCAGAAGCCGATGACAGAAAGATATATGATAACCTTAAGAGCTACGATATGGAAGCATTTTCTATGCATGCAGAATAAGAAGTGAGGAATAAAATGAGATTTGAAGGTATCAAGAAGGTTTTAGACGGACATTTTATTAACAGATATGATATTACATATACAACAGAGGATAACAGAACCAAGGTATATGAAATAATAAGCCGTAATGATAATGTGAGTTCATTGGCTGACCTTCATAATGACAGACCTGACGGGGTTGTTATAGTTGCGACAGATATTGATGGCGGGAAAATACTTATCAATAAGGAATACAGAATGTCCGTAGGAGATTATGTATACAATTTCCCGGCGGGACTTATTGATGAGGGCGAAACGGCGGAGGTTGCGGCTAAGAGAGAGCTGAAGGAAGAAACAGGACTTAATCTTATAAGGATTGATGATAAGCTTTATGACAGCTACAGTGCAATAGGTTTTTCAAATGAAACTAATCAGGTAGTCATTGGAAAGGCAGAAGGAACATTTTCTAAAAGTACATCAACTATGGAAGAAATAACAGCTTCGTGGTACACTAAAGAAGAAGTGAAAGAACTTCTTAAGAATTGCAGATTTGCGGCAAGAACACAGGCATTCTGCTATATGTGGGCTAAGGGAGGCTGTTAATGAAGATACATAAGAAAATGTTGGTGGCAGGCTTGATACTTATTATGTTATTAGCAATATCAGGCTGTGGTAGAAAGAATATTAAAATTGCTCTTTACCAGTATACAGAGAATGAAGACGGAACGCTTACAATTACTGCTCTTACAGATAAGGGCAGGTCGGAAGATGAACTTGTTGTTCCAGCAGTTCTTGACGGTAAAAGTGTATCCACAATAGGCGATGGTGCATTCAGGGACGATACGATGATTAAAAAAGTAACTATAGAGCAGGGTATAACCTACATATCTTCAAATGCTTTTTTATCTTGTTATAACCTTGAAGAAATAGTCATACCAGAGTCAGTTGAAGATATAGGCACACACGCATTTACTGAAACCAGATGGAGGGCAGAAAAGTTAAAGGACTCTAATGATATAATTGTCAATAATATTCTTTATGAAGCTGACCAGAATAAAGAGAATTACTCTATTAAAGATGGAGTTGTAACAATTGCCTCAGGTGTATTTTATAACAATACCAATCTTAAGAGTGTGACAATACCATCATCAGTTAAGAACATTGGTACATATGCTTTTTCAGGCTGTACTAATCTTACAGAGGTGATACTTCCAGACGGTTTGGAAAATATAGGCTATGCGGCATTTATGTCAAGTGGAATTAAAGAGATAACAGTGCCAAAGAGCGTAAAGAATATCGGACAGGATGCATTTCTTAATATAACGGTTAATAGGTAATTGTCTGTTACAGATATCAGTGGTGGTAGGCAGTTTAATTGATACTAAGAATATTGTTAAATTATTGCGATAATATTTTAAGAACATAAAAACTGCGGGATATATTATATAGATGATATTTGAGTATCATTTATGTATGTCCCGCAGTTTTTATTTAATTATATGGTATATTACATAAAAGACACTATGTGCCGATTATGCGCACCCGCACGAAAAGGGTCTAAAATCCAATACATTAATTGTAATGCGGTTAAGCAAGAAAATCTTTTCGCATAGGATTGAACACATCGACAAGTATGCCGTCTTCAAGTGCAGTAACGCCGTGCTCAACATTAGATGGCATATACACACTGTCGCCTTGATTTACAATCTTGGTTTCGCCACCAATTGTAAATTCAAAGCTTCCCTTGGCAATATAAGTAATCTGTAAATGTTCGTGCTTATGAAAGTTCCCCTTAGAGCCTTTCTTAAAAGTAATCTCGCACATCATAAGGTCATCAGAATAACAGAGAATTTTGCGTGTGACTCCTGGTTCACAATCAGTAGGTATAACATCTTTATTATATTTAAACATAAAAACTCCTTTTCCTGCCTGACACTCACTTTTAAATATGAGGAAATCAGACATATTAATTGTATTAATTAAAGTGTATAAACCTTTAAAACCAGTGTCAATACAATTAATTATCAAAAAATAGACAAAAAGACAAAATATCTGTATGATTATAACTAATAAATTAATCAGGTATAGCTAATAAGAAATTATTGTGTTTTGACAAAGCAATTTTTATCTTATTTAATTATACCCCGATAGTAAATAGCGAGCAGGCTTTAGAAATCAAAGATTTCTAAAACCTGCAAAGCGGCCCTCCGGATTATTTCCATTAAATACAGCCGCTATCCAGTTATGTAACTTTACTATATTGCAAGCTGGGTGCTTTTGCAGCCGTCGGCACTTAGCGGCTGTCCTTTAGCCGCTTAGTGTCCGCTACGGCTACAAGCAGCGAAAGCGTGCCCAGCGGTAATATAGTAAAGTTACCTAACGTCCGTCCGCCACCAAACATTAAATTAAGAAACAATCCACCAAACAGTAAAGGAGCACTAAGTGAAACCACATATGAGATATATATGCTTAATTTTATCCATAATATGCCTTGCCTACTATATACTATGTGTATCATATGCAGGTCGTAAATCTTCATTTATATGGATATGGCTTTTAGGTACAATTTTCTTTGCAGGCTTATACATAGCAGGAACACTAGATGCCAAAGGAATTATAGATATCCCACAGCTTGTCAAGAATATTGTAAGAGTTGTCATAATAACAGGATTTGTTATATTTGCAATACTTGAGAGCCTTATAGTTATAAGTATGAAGCAAAAGCCAGATTATAATTGTGAATATGTAATAGTGCTTGGCTGTCAGATAAGAGGCGACCGAATAACACGTTCACTTAAAAGAAGACTTGACTCTGCCTATGATTACGCATGTATTAATACAGAATGTAAGATAATAGTATCGGGTGGACAAGGACGTGGCGAGAATAAGACAGAAGCACTTGCAATGTATGAATATCTATGCGAAAGAGGTATAGATAGTGATAGAATAATTATGGAAGATAAGTCAACAGATACTAATGAGAATATGAAATATTCCGTACAATACATTTCAGATTTCAGCTCTCCGGTAGGCATTGCAACGAATAATTTCCATATATTCAGGTCTAAGCTTTTAGCTAAGGGACAAGGCTTGACACATGTAAGTGGAATAGCAAGCGGGAGCGATGATGTGTTGTTTGTTAATTATATGGTCAGGGAAGCGATAGGAATAGTGAAAGACTTTGTATGCGGGAATTATTAAGATGTTAATGTATGCACTCCATTTTCTGAAGAATAAACAGAGTGTATACATTAATAATAAGCGGATTATGTGGAATTATTTAATTCCATAGAATTCTTTGATGGTATCCAGCAGTTCATAGCACTGGTTGTAGCCGTCATTGTACATAGAAAGGATTTTGTTCTTATCCTTTTCAAGACGAGAAAAGCCCTTGCTTGTTGTAGGTTGTATAGTTATGATACGTCCCTCTTTAACATATTGGTCAAGACCTTTTAGGCTTTCATTGTAGCGGCTGGCTCTTGTAAGCATAGTTTCTGTAAGCTTAGGGTACTGGTTTCTATAAGAATATGCAATAGCCTTAGTAGAGCGTGAAGTTGTCTTAGTGTAGCCTGACTGTCTTGTAAGAACGACAATTATTCTGTCACAACCGTCCTCAATGGCTTTAAGATAAGGTATTGAGTCTGATAAGCCGCCGTCCATATAAGGAACATCGTTAATAATAATTGGCGGAAACAGCATAGGCAGTGCACAGGTAGCTTTAAGCACGGTGTTAGTCCTGTCATCACCGGTGTATTTCATATATTCAGGCTGACCGGTAAGAAGATTAGTAACTACACAGTAGAAATCGCCCTTATACTGCTTAAAAGCATCATAATCAAACAGATTAAGTTCATTAGGGATTGTTTCATAGGAGAATTCCAATCCATAGATAGACTTGTTATCTTTATCAATCATATTACTAAGACCGAGATATCTTTTGTCATTGCGGTATTTCATAAGTACATCAAGATTACGGCGGGGCTGTTTTGAAGCCATTGATACGCCATATGCCGCACCGGCAGATACACCAATCATATAATCTGGCATAATATCATTTTCAACAAGAGCGTCCATAACACCACAAGAAAATATGGTTCTGAATGCGCCGCCCTCAAATACAATTCCTGTTTTCACTTTAGTTACCATCCTTTATAGCATATATTTTCCAATTATCATTTTTATACTAAAATTATGGATTGTCAATAAAATATATGTTAAGATTAATATTAAGATTATAAAAATAAACATATATGTCTATGATTTTATATGGATTGGTTAAATGCTTTGCAGTTTAATACAATTTTAACATAGCATATTGAATTAAGAGGAAAGGTAAGAGTATATGAAGAAAGTCAGTAATGGATTGAAGCTTATTATGGCGTTTGTTGTTATTGTTGTTGCAGCAGTGTATTACTATATCAAGCTACCGGCAATTAATATACATTCACAGGGATTTTGGGGATTTATTATATTTGTTATGATAATAATTACAATTGCCCAGTGGATAATGAATCATAAGGAGGGAAGCACCAGATATAAAGACATTAATAATAATACAATAAAAGTCCCTCATTTTGAATTTAAGACTAAGGCAGGTAGTATTATATTTAAGGTGCTTCTTAATGTTACGATTGCATTTGTTGTTGTATATGTAGTTGGCAATGTATTATCTTCGCCAATAATTAATGCGGCAAAGTACCGGAATCTCTTAACAGTGGAGAACAGAAGCTTTACAGATGATATCAGGGAAGTTTCGTATGACCAGATTCCACTGCTTGATAAGGAGTCAGCTTCAATAATAGGAACAAGAGTAATGGGAACTATGGTTGATATGGTTTCCCAGTATGAAGTTGCGGATATGTATTCCCAGATTAATTATAAAGAAAAGCCAGTCAGGGTTACACCACTTGAATATGGTAATCTTATTAAATGGTTTGCTAACTATAAGAAGGGTATTCCAGCATATATAAGAATTGATATGACAACACAGGAGGCTGAATGTGTAAGGCTTTCAGAGGGGATTAAGTATTCGGAGTCGGATCATTTTTCAAGATATATATACAGGCATTTAAGATTTGCATATCCAACATATATTTTTGATAGTATTAACTTCGAGATTGATGATGAGGGAACGCCTTACTGGGTATGCCCTGTTAAGAAGTTTAATATAGGACTGTTTGGCGGACAGACAGTAGGCAGGGTTGTGCTTTGTAATGCAGTTACAGGCGAAATGACAGATTATAAGGTGGAAGATGTTCCAACGTGGGTTGATAAAGTGTATTCAGCAGAGCTTCTTATTGATTTGTATGATTATAACGGAAGTCTTAAGCATGGATTTATTAACAGTATTTTAAGCCAGAGGGACTGCCTTAAGACAACGGATGGTTATAATTATATAGCACTTGAGGACGATGTGTGGGTATATACAGGAATCACATCAGTTGGACAGGATAATTCCAATGTAGGATTTGTGCTTATGAACCAGCGTACAATGGAGACACGTTATTATGAGGTTTCGGGAGCTGAGGAATATTCGGCTATGGATTCAGCCAAAGGACGGGTGCAGAATCTTGGATATAAAGCGACATTTCCACTTTTAATTAATGTGAGTGGACAGCCGACATATTTTATGGCATTAAAAGATGATGCAGGGCTTGTAAAATGTTATGCAATGCTTAACATAGAGAAGTACCAGAATGTGGCAATTGGTGATTCTGTTCTTCAATGTGAATCTAATTATATCCAGCTTCTTAAGGATAATGGAATTGTTGATAAATCTACGCAGGAGATTACTAACACAGAAAGTGTAACAGGTGTTATATCAAAGATTATGCCTGTTGTAGCTGATGGCAACACACATATGTATATTATGCTTGACGGACACAATGATATATATGATGTTAATGCTGCGGACAATATTGACATTATAAGATATGAGGCAGGAATGAATATTAAGCTTGAATATATCAAAGCTGGCAATGTCAATACAGTTACTTCAATTATCAGAAATACCGATGGTATGGGAGTATCATATAAAGCTGTTGTTCCTGATAATGCTGTTATCTGCTATTAATTCTTTAGAAAATATTAATCAGTTACCTTTTCTGACAGAATACGACAAGGAGTTTAGGTATAATAAATCTATAAACAAATTGTATTTTATGACAAAAAATGTTGTAAAATTGGACGGAATTTGATACAATTATAACAAATTGAGAATGTTAAGGAGAAACGTGATGGATATTATTGTAAAGTATATTGATGAATTGCTCGAAAAGAGCACACCAGAAGCACCTATGTGGAATATTGAAAAGATAAGACAGGGTCTTAAGTCTAACTGGAATTATATTGATGGAGTTATGATTAAGGCTGTGCTTCAGATGTATGATGTGACTAAGGATGAGAAGTATCTTAAGTTCGCAGATAATTTTATCGATTACAGAGTTCACGAAGATGGAACAATAGATGGATACAACATTGGAGAGAAGAATATTGATAATGTCAATGCTGGTAAGACTTTATTTGAACTTTATGACCTTACAGGTAAAGAAAAGTATAGAAAGGCAATTGATTTAGTATATTCACAGATTGAGATTATGCCTAGATGTAACAATGAAGCAAGATCTTTCTGGCATAAGGATATATATCCTAATCAGGTATGGCTTGATGGTATGTATATGGGACAGCCATTTTACCTTGAATATGAGACTAAGTTTAATAATAGAAAGAATTATCCAGATATATTTGCACAGTTCAAGTATGTTATTGAGAATATGAAGAATCCTCTTAATGGATTATATTATCATGCTATTGATGTCAGCAGGGAAGCATTCTGGTGTGACAAGGTTACAGGACTTTCACAGCATTGCTGGCTGAGAGCAAGCGGATGGTATGCTATGGCATTACTTGACACTCTTGATAAGGTTGATAATTCAGACCACAAGTATGATGCAGAATGTAAGATGCTTGAGGACGCATTTGTTGAACTTATGGATTCAATGCTTAAGTATCAGGATGAAAGCGGAATGTGGTATCAGGTAGTTAATTATGGTGGTATGGAGAAGAACTATCTTGAGACAAGTGGAAGCTCGATTATGGCATATGCAATTCTTAAGGGTGTAAGATTAGGATATCTTCCAGAAAACTATAGAGAATATGCAGAAAAAGCTATTAATGGAATATGTGATAAATATCTTAACATTAAAGATGGTGAGATGTCACTTGGTGGCATCTGTCTTGTAGCAGGACTTGGTGGCAAGGGTAACAGACCAGGTACATATGATTATTATATGTCAGAGCCAATCGTTGAAGATGATGCTAAGGGTGTTGGACCATTTCTTCTTGCTTATACAGAGATGCTTGCATATAAGAACAGATAATAATTAATTATATAAAGTCAAGTGGGGTCGGTGTTCAGGCATTGACTCCATTTTGTTTAATAGGAGGATTAGATTATGAAGCCATATGTAACTATGGAAGAAGTTATCAGTACACAGGGAGCGGACAGCAGAACACACAGATTCCTTACAGCAGAGAATGGCTGTACTAATGGGTGTGCTTCAGGAACAACAATATATGCTTCTAATGAATTTTCAGATAAACCAGGCGTGCATAATGACCAGGAAGGCTTTTATGTGTTAGAAGGAGAGGGGTATGCCAAGCTTGATGATCTGGTATTTCCGATTAAGGCGGGTGATTCATTTGTTGCACTCGCAGGAGTGGCCCATACGATAAGAACCAAAGAGGGATGTCAGCCTGTTAAGGTGTTCTGGTTTCATAGTGCAAAGTAATTATTAGAGAGGGTTGTTTATGGATGAGAAAAAGTTTGAAACTCTTAGTGAACAACAACAGAAGAAATTTCTGTTCAAAGAGAATATAAGATTGAATGAATTAAGCCAGTCTCTTGAAGAGGACAGACAGCTTATTGATATACAGAAGGGTATGTTAAGAAGCCAGCAGAGAAAGAACCAGCTTATGAAGAAACAGCTTGAGAGCCAGCAGTCTTTATTTGATCAGAAGTGGACTATACTTGAAAAAGAGACAAGACAGCTTGCAATTGACAAGGAGAGGTTTAACAGAGAAAAGCTTATGTACAGGGATAAGGTGTATCGCGAAGCACGAAGAACTATGGCTGATGCAGAAAATGTCAAGATATTCTTTAAAGGTGTTAATGATACTGACTCTGTTAAGAAACGTTACAAAGATTTGTTGAAAATATATCATCCTGATAACACACACGGAGATAATAACATTGTGCTTGCAATTAATGAAGAATATGAAAGATTATTAAGATTTTATCTTGGGACATAGCGGTAAATGTATAGTAACGGTTATTATTATTAGGTTTATTATCCTTTATATTGTTGTTAGAATAATAGTAGTGTATAATACTTGCAAATGATTTATGTATAGGATAAGGAGAGAGAAGAATGTTTAAGATTAATGAGAATTATTTAAAGCTTCCAGGAAGTTATCTGTTTTCAACAATTGCCAAGAAGGTAAGTGCTTACAGTGCAGCTAACCCAGACAAGGAGATTATCCGCCTTGGTATCGGAGATGTTACACTTCCACTTGCACCAGTAGTTATTGATTCATTACATAATGCAGTTGATGAGATGGGTAAGGCAGAGACATTCCACGGATATGCCCCAGATCTTGGTTATGAGTTCTTAAGAAATGCTATTGTAGAGCACGACTATAAGAAGAGAGGTGCAGATATATCTGCTGATGAAATATTCGTAAGTGATGGAGCTAAGTCTGATTCAGGTAATATCGGAGACATCTTCTCGGTTGATAATAAGATTGCAGTATGTGACCCTGTATATCCGGTATATGTAGATACTAATGCTATGGCTGGCAGAACAGGTGATTATATTCCAGAACAGCAGAAGTGGAGTAATGTTATCTATATGCCTTGTACAGCAGAGACTAACTTTGCACCAGAACTTCCCAAGGAAACACCTGATATTATATATCTTTGTTTTCCTAATAACCCAACAGGTTCAACAATAACTAAAGATGAACTTCAAAGATGGGTTGACTATGCTAACAAGGTAGGTGCAGTTATTATATATGATGCAGCTTACGAAGCATATATTTCAGAAGAAAATGTACCACATACAATATATGAATGTGAAGGAGCAAGAACTTGTGCCATAGAACTTCGTTCATTCTCTAAGAATGCAGGATTTACAGGTACAAGACTTGGTTTCACAGTTATTCCTAAGGATTTAAAGAGTGGAGATGTTATGCTTCACAGCCTCTGGGCAAGAAGACATGGCACTAAGTTTAACGGTGCTCCATACATTATCCAGAGAGCAGGAGAGGCTGTATATACAGAAGAAGGACAGAAGCAGACAGGAGAACAGATTGCATATTATATGAATAATGCAAAGACTATTCTTGAAGGCTTAAAGTCAGCGGGTTATACAGTATCAGGTGGTGTTAATGCACCATATATCTGGTTAAAGACTCCGGATAAGATGACATCTTGGGAATTCTTTGATTATCTTTTAGAGAAAGCTAATGTAGTAGGTACACCAGGTTCAGGATTTGGACCAAGCGGTGAAGGATACTTCAGACTTACAGCATTTGGATCTTATGAGAATACTGTTAAGGCACTTGAGAGAATTAAGGCGTTATAATTTTTGTGAAGCTTATACAACTGTGGTGGTATAGGTTTGGGTTATATTTTATTACGGACGGCAGGGGAGCGGGCTTGCTGATGGCGGGGTGCGGTGCTGTGTAATAAGACAATTGGATATTCTTAAGCTATTCTTAATGCAGGTGGTGAGGACGGACGCATACGCTCCTATTCGTCATCGTGGCTCAGTAGTCGCTTGGCAGGACATCGTGTCCTGCCATTGCTGTTTATTGTAAGAATAGCTTGGAATATTCGCCAATTGTCTTATAAAACACAGCACCACACCCCGTCATCAGCAAGCCCCTCCCCTGCCTGTATTGCGATAAAATGCAACAGCTGTACAGCCGTAGTTGTATAGAGCTTCATAATTTAGAGGAAAGCCAGAACTATATGTAAGAGTTATGCTGTTCCGATGATAAGTCAGCGTACATAATGATACAACCAGCAAAATGGTGAGCGAATACGCAATGCGATGAGCGAGGCGGGCGGGTGACACAGCTAAAGAGGATGATTTATAAAGACAACTGAGATATTCTTAGCCTTTCTTCCCCATAAACCAGCAATGGCAGGACACGATGTCCTGCCAAGCGACTACTGAGCCACGATGGCGAATAGGAGCGTATGCGTCCGTCCTCACCACCTAAATAAGAAAGGCTTAGAATATCCAATTGTCTTCATACAATCCCGTAGCTGTGTCACCCGTCCGTCCGCTCATCACAGTGTGTATTCACCCACCATTTTACGTCCGTCCGCCACCCAATTAAGGTAGAAAACAGTCATCCAATAAAGGTAGAAATCAATCATCAAATGACACATTATTTATATTTGAAGCCCTCCTAATTAAGCTTCAAATCTATCAAACTTAGGCATAAGTGCAACCCCAAGTGCAGTAGGACCTGTATGGCACGAAGTTACAACACCGATACGTGTCTTGAATTCAACTCCTGACTCTAGAAGCTTAGTGCTTATAGCTTCCTCAACTTCTTTTCTGTATTCACTTGCTTCTTCAGGGTTAGTACAATATCCAACTGTTATATCATAATCATTGATATTAAGTCCTGACTCCTGAAAATGCTTGCATAATAATTCGATAACCTTTGCTTTAGCTTTCTTTCTTGTTCTAAAGAAACCGCCAACGTCTATTTCCCCACCCTTCATAATAATAATAGGGCGAAGATTTAACTTGCTTGTAATCATAGCAGCTGTCTTTACAAGACGTCCACCTTTAGTTAAGTAATCAAGAGATTCTGTTGTGAATATAATTCTTCCAAAAGGACGCATAGCTTCAAGCTTCTTAACTGTATCTTCATAAGAATATCCAGCATCTCTCATACACATAGCTTCATATACGAATAAAGACATAGAAGCTGAATTCTGTAAGGAATTGATAACGGTAATCTTAGCATCCGGATAATCTTCAATAATCATATCCCTTGCAGTGCAGGCTGAGTTGTATGAACCAGAGAAATATGTTGTTATACAACAGCATATAATAGGTACACCAGCCTCAACTGATGGCATAAATGCATCAACATAATCTTGAATAGAAGGAAGAGAAGATTTAGGAAATGCGTTCTCATCTGTCATTTTTCTATAGAATTCATCATAGCTGATTTCAAATTGCTCTTTATAATAAGTCTGTCCGTCAAATGTAGTATATAACGGAACTAATGTAACATTATGTTCTTCTGCGTACTCCTTAATCCAGTCACATGAAGTATCACTTATAAGTTTAAACATATGTGCCTCCAACATTCAAATATTTATTTATATATGATAACACATAGTATTCAAAACCACAAGACATAATGATAAAAATGTTTTCAGCTTGACTAAAAAATAATCAGTTATAATTGAATTAAAGTTGTAATTAAAGTGTTATAAAGTATGGTATGAAATAACAAAAAGTGATATACTATAAAATAAATTGATTTAATTAAAATTTTATAAAAACAATACGCTAATAAATAACATTTTATAAAATATCGGTAGATTAAGACATTAAGTAGAAATGGAGATTAATAAATGAAAGTTTTAGCTTTTTTAACAGATGGATTTGAAACTGTAGAAGCACTTGCAGTTATAGATATATTAAGAAGAGCGAATATAGGTGTCGACACTGTATCAATTACTGGTAATAAATCAGTAAAAAGTGCACAGAATATTATAGTTGAAGCTGATAAGCTTATTGAAGATATTAACTGTAACGATGAAGATGTATGCTTCCTCCCAGGAGGACCGGGACACAAGACATATTATGATTGTGACAAGCTTATTGATATGCTTAAGGTGCATAATGAAGCTGGTGGCAGAATTGCCGCAATATGTGCCGCACCAAGCGTACTTGGAAAGTTAGGCTTCCTTAAAGGAAAGAGAGCAACAGCTTTCCCGGGCTTTGAAGATATGTTAGAAGGGGCTGAGGTTGCACCTAAGACAGAGAGAGTTGTTACAGATGGTAATATAACAACTTCAAGAGGAATGGGAACTTCTGTTGATTTAGGACTTGAACTTGTTACTCTTATTAAGGGTAAAGAATTAGCCAATGAACTTGCTGTCAGTACACAGTATATTAATGATTAATTGTATCTGGGGGCAGTATGAGTGAGTATTTAGATTATGATGAAGCTGTCAGAGCCAATAGAGCAAGAAAGAAGAAGGCTATGGCAATGAAGAGAAAAAGACAGGCACAGATAAGACTTATCAAGAGAAATTTATTTGCAGCTATATTACTGTTAGTAATATCGGTTGTTGTCACCAAGTCAGTTAAAGCAATAAGTTCGCGTGCAGATGATAGTAATGCACAACAGCAGGCAGTGCTTACAGATAATGTTATAGAAGATAATAATATAACAGTTATACAGCAGGAACCGGTATTTAAGTGTGCCGCAAAGTCACCAGACTATAAGGAAATGCTTGATGGTGATATACAGTCACCTTATGTGGCACTTCTTGATGTTACCAATAACCAGCTTATAGCAGGCAAGCAGGCAGATACAAGAATATATCCAGCCTCTATGACAAAGGTAATGTCACTTATAATAGCAGTTGAGAATATACAGGATTTGAATAAAACGTACCGTTTTGGTTTTGAAGAGCTTAATAATCTGTATATACAGCAGGCATCAGTTGCAGGTTTTAGTGTTGATGAAGAAGTGACAGCCAATGATTTATTATATGGACTTGCACTTCCCTCAGGAGCAGATGCGGCATACGGAATAGCACAGATAACTGCTGGTTCAGAAGAAGAATTCGTTAAGCTTATGAATGAGAAATGCGAAGAAATGGGATTGAAGAATACACATTTCTGTAATCCGTCAGGACTTCACGATGTTAATCAGTATACAACGCCGGCAGAGATGGCGATGATTATGGAATATGCTATGAGTAATGAGGTGTGTGCAAAGGTTCTTGGAACATACCAGTATACAACTGCTTCTACACCACAGCACCCTGAGGGAATACATCTTACAAGCACAATGTTCTCAAGAATGGTCGGTAATGAAGTGCCGGGAGTAACCATTAAGGCAGGAAAGACGGGCTATACAGATGAAGCACATAACTGTCTTGTTAATTTTGCAGAAAAAGACGGAAAAGAATATGTAACAGTTATGGCTGCGGCAGGCAACCGCTGGTATGTAATATTTGATGGTTTTAAGATATATGAAAGATATCTTCCATAAATTGGTATAATAAACAGACGGTATAAGCACATAATAATACCAAGATAAGCAATGAAGCTTATCTAATAAAGAATATGTCTAAGGACATAAGGACGGAGGTTTATTATGGCTAGTTCAAATTCAAGTTCAACTTCATCAAAGACTAAGAAGAATGCACAGGATGCACTCGACAGATTTAAGATGGAAGTAGCATCAGAAATCGGTGTCAACTTAAAGGAAGGCTACAATGGTGACCTTACTTCCGCTGAGGCTGGTTCTGTAGGTGGTAATATGGTTAAGAAAATGATCAGAAAGCAGGAAGAACAGATGTCACAGGGTGGCAACTAGGTAAAAGCCATATATTAGATAAATCTAATAATGACATTTTTAAACTGCTGATACGCTTAACTAAACAGTATCAACCAATTTAATAATAAAAGCCGTCTTGCAGGCAGGAATTTGATAATACAGTAATTGTTATATGATAAATAACAATTGCTGGCTCAGTTAATCAATGAACTACTTGTAAGGCGGCTTTCTTAAATATATTAATATTAATCTAAAAATTTATCTACCCAGCATTTCCAGGAAAAATGCTTATGTGCGTAAGCTCTTGCATTATCAGACAATGAATTAATATTTTCCAGAACACAATCTTTATCGGATAATGAATTAATAATTTCAGGAACACAATTATCATCAGCTGTGTTATTTAGAATATCCATAATGATATCAGGCACAGCTTCGATATTTTCAAGAGAGTATGTGTATACACCTTCATTTTCACCAATATTCAGAACATCAGTTAAATAGGTGCTTGCGTCAGTCAATGAAAGACAGCCATTCATAAGTGCAAGTGGAATTCTGTCGTGCATACCGCCTTTAAACCAGGGCATCTGGTTTAAAGACAGACGTGCATTTGAATATATGGCTGGAAGCCTGTTATAAGTAACTTCCTTTCGTATATCAAGATACTTAGTGTACTCGGGAATTAAGATATCACATTTATCGACAAATGCATCCCAGCCGTGTCCGTATATAGTTATTGGAATTCTGTTTTTAATTATTGTGCTTACAATCTCTTCACGGATAATACATTGCAGATATACATCTATTAGGAAATTATTGTGAAGATATTGTATTGTTGAAGAAGAATTGTCTAATATATTAAGGCTTCTAAGATATTGGACGGCTTTCTCCTGCGTAAATGAAGGATTATTAAGAAGTGCATTAAGCAGATAATCATTATCTATATCCTTAATTAGTGTATTTTTAGTGCTATTATCGTTGATATCTTTATCGTTAATATTATTATTTTGAATATTTAAGCCACTTTTGTTATATAAAAGTGCAACCTTTACAGGGTCAGTGTAAGTGCTTGTAAATAGCAGTTTTACCGCACGTTTACTACATTTATGGTATGATAAAGTGTTGTAGCTGCTGTCTGAATTAGTATCAGCCATATTGTCCTGACAGTATTTTTTAGAAATATTACTGATGGAATATTCATCAGCACTTAACGGAATAACCTTTACTTCCCTGATATGTGGGAAACTTTCCCTGATTAGCTTTGCGTGAAATGTATCAAGGCATATTACATTGTAATTGTTAAGCTGCACTTTAAGAGCCTTATAGTGGTAGAGTGGGTGGTCAAGAATGTAATGCCATACAGGAATATCAAAATTATTAAGAATGTATCCATTGTTATATTTAATACAGGGAATAGTCGTATTAATATCAATTATGGCATCTAAATCTGCGTTAAAATAAGGCTTAAGCAACATATATGCTGTATCAGCTAATGTGCCACTTAAACCTTTGGCTGGCTTTGGAATATTAAGATGTGTAACTTTAATACCAGCATTGATGAGTTCTTCTGATATACGCTGTTCAAAATATGATGTTGAGTTGTAGCATATATCTTTATAACTTAAGAATAGAATATGTCTGTATTTGCAATTATCCATATTAATCCTCATTATAATTATAAAAGTCTGTGCATTATAAAGTCATATATATCCTGGCTTGAGTCTTTCCATTTGTCACACATATCTTTAGCCTGGTCTTCTAAAGGTACTCCAAGGTTAAGCTCAATAAGTGTGCTGTCCCCTTCTTTAACCAGAAGATGTGCGATATAAGTTCCATTGGTAGTACGATAGTAGTCAGAAGTAGTTCCAACCTCGGATTTTAGTTCGTATTTGTTCCTTGCAAGATATGAATCAATATCTTCACGTATTGCAGGTGAAATCTTAGTATAGAAAAACGCTACAGTATCTTCGCCTTCCTGTGTGAGTTTGTACTGTGTACTGTTTCTGTAATTCATTTGCTGGATAAAGGAATCTTCAACTAATGAATTAATTGTTTCCTGAAATGTAAAATATGAAGTATATTCATTATCGAGCATAAAAGTTGATATCTGTACATTGGAAAGCGGAAAATTGACCTTGCTTAACATATACAAAATCATCAGCTTATAAAGCGTTGTCGAATCGGTATTCATACATAGTTCCGTCCTTGATAAATATTATTATCTTTGAAGTGTTTATTGAGTGAGTTCAATACAAGCTTCTTGTTAGAACTCCATAAAGGAGCTTTAAGTATTGATTTGGGACCATCGCCCGTTATTCTATGGACAACCATATCAGGTGGCAGATGAGTTATTATCTGTCCTGCAATATCCATATATTCTTCTAGTGAAAGCACATTAAAAAGACCTTTATCATAATCCTGGCAAAGGTCAGTACCTTGTAAAATATGTAAAAGCTGTATCTTAATTCCTGATGCACCACAGTGTGCGATGTAGTCAGCAGTATTTAACATATCAGTCATATTTTCATTGGGAAGCCCTGCTATCATATGGACAATTGGACGTATTCCAATAGAACGAAGAGTGCTTACACACTCATCAAATGTCTTAAGAGGATACCCACGCCTTATATAACGGGCAGTGTTCTCGTTGGTAGTCTGTAAGCCTAATTCAACCCATACAGGTTTTATTAAGGAAAGCTCAGCTAATAAATCAAGAACTTTATCATCTATGCAGTCAGGTCTTGTAGCTATAGATAAAATGTCTATGTCATCACGCCTGATAACCGGCATATAAAGATTACGCAGATAATCTATATCAGCATAAGTATTAGTAAAGGACTGGAAATAGGCGATAAAATGACCGCCATTATATTTGTTCTTTATTAATGCTTTGGCATTATCTATCTGTGTGTTAATATCCATATCGGATTTTCTGCCGCCTGCGAAGTCGCCTGAACCTCCGGCACTACAGAATATACATCCTTTTGTATCAATTAGCCCGTCACGGTTAGGGCAAGTCATTCCACCGTTCAGGGCTAATTTGTAAAGCTTATGGCCATATTCTTTTTGAAGAAATTCGTTAAGGGAATAGTAATATGGTAACATATATTACTTAATTAAGTCCATAACGGCTTTGGCAACAACATCGGTTACCTTAGGGTCAAATGCTTCTGGTAAAATATTAGTATCTGAAAGTTCTGAATCTGGAATAAGGTTAGCAATTGCTAAAGCTGCTGCAAGCTTCATCTCCTCAGTTATCTGTGTAGCACGTCCCTGTAATGCACCCTTGAATATACCAGGGAATGCAATAACATTATTAACCTGATTAGGAAAATCTGAACGGCCTGTACCGACAACTCTTGCACCAGCGGCTTTCGCAACATCTGGCATAATCTCTGGAACAGGGTTAGCCATAGCAAATATAATAGCATCCTTGTTCATAGTCTTTACCATATCAGCAGTAACGATATTAGGAGCAGATACACCTACGAATACATCAGCACCGGCTAAAGCATCAGCAAGTGAACCAGTCTTACCTTCAAGGTTAGTAACGTCCATCATAGATTTCTGCATCCAGTTAAGACCTTCACTATTCTTAGAAAGAATACCAGATTTGTCGCACATAGTAACATTTTTAAAGCCGTAGGTAAGAAGAAGCTTAGTAATAGCAACACCGGCAGAACCAGCACCATTTATTACAACCTTACATTCTTCCTTTGTCTTTCCTGTAACCTTTAAACCATTGATAATACCAGCTAATACAACGATAGCTGTTCCGTGCTGGTCATCGTGGAATACAGGAATATCGAGAAGCTCTTTTAAGCGGCTTTCTATTTCAAAGCATCTTGGAGCCGATATATCTTCAAGATTAATGCCGCCAAATGCAGGTGCAATATTAACAACAGTCTTAATAATCTCCTCCGTATCCTGAGTATCAAGACAGATAGGAACTGCATTAACACCACCAAATGATTTGAATAACACAGCTTTACCCTCCATAACAGGCATAGCGGCGTGTGCACCGATATTTCCAAGACCAAGAACGGCACTTCCGTCAGATACAACAGCAATAGTGTTAGACTTTATTGTATATGTATAAGCGGCTTCTTTATCTTTGGCAATAACCTTACAAGGTTCTGCTACACCAGGAGTATATGCTAAAGCAAGGTCTTCCCTTGTTGTAATACTCATCTTAGGAGTTGTTTCAAATTTACCATTCCATTCTTTATGAAGCTGTAAAGCTTTTTCTGCATTAGTCATAAGATATATGTTCCTTTCATGAATAATATTATAGAATAATCATATAGACTATATAATAACACAAGCTGAAATTATCATCAATATAAGTCTTTTATTTTTGGGAAAAATAATGTATAATAAATTACGAAATCTAAGATACATATTCGTATCGTTTCCCAGATTAATTTGTTATATATAGTTATTTTACAATTGATATTAGATTTAATCATAGTGTATATCCGGTATTTATGGGTAATAGCATTTTTATAATCAATAAATACTGGAATAAGTAAGGAGGTTTAGATGCGTGAGAAATTAGAAACACTTTCAGTAAGCGTATTAAGAGATTTTGCAAAAGATAAGAAGATAAAGAACATATCTGCTATGAGAAAGAGTGAGCTTATTGATGCTATTATTGCAGCAGAGGAAAATGAGAGTACTGTGGGATATACTGATAATGAGGCAACTGTTAATACTGTTACTGAACGGACAGTTAATAATTCTGAAACAGCTAATACTAATAATGAAGTAATAAATAATACCAATAATAATGAATCGGTGAATAATAATCACAGACAGCACCAGAACGAAAGATATGAGAAACGCCCATATCAGGAGCGTCAATATCAGGAACGTACATATCAGGAGCATACAGTTAATGAAGGTAAGGCTTCTTATGATGAAGCAAAAGAGCCAGAGATGGCGGATGGAATACTTGAAGTATTACAGGAAGGCTACGGATTTATAAGATGTGAGAATTTTCTTCCTGGCGAGAATGATGTGTATGTAGCACCATCACAGATAAGAAGATTTAACTTAAAGACAGGTGATATAATAAGAGGACCTAAGAAAGCCAAGACACAGGCTGAGAAGTTCTCCGCAATAATGTATGTTGAGTCTGTAAATGGACTTAATCCGGTTGTTGCACAGAGAAGAAAGGCGTTTGAAACGCTCACACCAATCTTTCCTAATGAAAGAATTCATCTTGAGAGGAATTCCAATACAATAGCGATGAGAATGGTTGATCTTATATCACCTATAGGCAAGGGGCAGCGTGGTATGATAGTATCACAGCCTAAGTCAGGTAAGACAACACTTCTTAAGCAGATTGCCAATGCGGTTACTAAGAACAACCCGGAAATGCACCTTATGATTCTCCTTATTGATGAAAGACCAGAGGAAGTTACAGATATTAAAGAGTCAATAACAGGTGATAACGTAGAGGTAATATATTCAACATTTGATGAACTTCCGGAAAGACACAAGAGAGTATCTGAGATGGTTATAGAAAGAGCTAAAAGACTTGTAGAACAGAAGCAGGACGTAATTATTCTTCTGGATAGTATTACAAGACTTGCAAGAGCCTATAATATGACAGTTCAGGCAAGTGGACGTACATTATCAGGTGGTCTTGACCCGGCGGCACTCCATATGCCTAAGAGATTTTTTGGTGCAGCACGTAATATGAGAGAAGGCGGAAGTCTTACAATACTTGCAACAGCACTTGTTGAAACAGGAAGTAAAATGGATGACGTAGTATTTGAGGAATTCAAGGGAACAGGTAATATGGAACTTGTACTTGACAGAAAGTTATCCGAGAAGAGAGTATTCCCGGCAATAGACATAGCCAAGTCGGGTACAAGAAGAGAAGACCTTCTTCTTGATAAGGAAGAACTTGAGGCAGTAGACATAATGAGGAAGGCCCTTAACAGCCTTAAGACAGATGAAGCTGCAGAAAGAATACTTGACCTGTTCACCAAGACAAGAAATAATGATGAATTCGTAAAGACAATCATCAAGAACCGTTATGTATAAAAATATTATATATAAAATATAAAAGCTGCGTTTGTTAATTCGTATTAATATATGGAATATATGGAAGTTAAAAAATTAGTAAGTTTTTTGTAAGTTTTTAAAATTAGTACTTGCATTACATATATGTGTATGATACAATAACAAAGCTGTTTATCAAAATGATAAAAAGAAATAAGGATAAATCATATAAAGATATTGTAAAGAGGTGAAAGTAATGAGAGAAGGAATACATCCAGCATACTATCAGGCAAAGGTTGTTTGTAACTGTGGTAACGAATTCGTAACAGGTTCTACAAAGGAAGAAATTCACGTAGAAATTTGCTCAAAGTGCCATCCATTCTATACAGGACAGCAGAAGGCTACATCAGCTCGTGGACGTATTGATAAGTTCAACAGAAAGTATGGTGTTAATAACTAGTTATGAACATAAAGTTGAGGTTGTCAAGACCTCAACTTTTTTTTGCGCGAGTAACGATGAGAATAGGAATATATAATGCTGTGAATCCTGCTTGCAGGAATTCACGGTATTATATATTTCTATTCGAGGAGCACCGCGACAGTGACAGAAGCTTTTGCTTCTGGAACGGCATCGTTACGAGTTAGCCACAACGTAAACCGATCACCTACCGCTATAACAGCCCCAAAGCTCTATAGCGAAGCGCCTAGAGCTTGTCCGACAGGTCAATGAACAGGCACTCTACAGCAAAGCACCTAGAGCTTGTCCGACAGGTCAATGAACAGGTGCTCTACAGCGAAGCGCCTAGAGCCCGTCCGTATATCTAAGCCCGTCCGGTTTACACACATTGTCCGCTAACCTCACCAATATTCCATCAAACAAATTGGAGGTCCAAACTATGAAACCATCAGGTATAGGTGGTCAGGCAGTCATCGAGGGGATTATGATGCGCAATAAAGACAAATACTCTATTGCCGTAAGAAAGCCTGACAATGAAATCGAAGTTACCGTTAGAGAAAGTAAGGTTCTTACTGAAAAACATAAATGGATGAGTTACCCTGTAATAAGAGGTGTAGTAAGTTTCATAGACTCACTCATAACAGGAATATCAACAATCAACTACTCAGCATCATTTTATGATGATCCAGATGAGCAGAAGAAGACCAAGGCTGATGAAATCGGCAAATCAATATTCAAAGACAAGTTTGAATCAGTACTTATGGCACTTACAGTTATAGTGTCAGTATTTCTTGCAGTTGGTTTATTTATGCTTCTGCCATACTATGTATCAAGACTTGTTAAAGGATACGTTGCTTCAAAGACACTTCTTAATCTTATAGAAGGCCTAGTCAGAGTTGCAATATTCATACTATATCTTGTTCTTATATCATTGATGAAAGATATTAAAAGGACATTTATGTATCATGGTGCTGAACACAAATGTATCAATTGCATTGAGAATGGTGCAAGGCTTACAGTAGAAAATGTTATGAACAGTTCAAGATACCATAAAAGATGTGGAACAAGCTTTTTATTTATAGTAATGTTTATAAGTGTTGTATTCTTCATTTTCATAAGAGTTGATAATACAGCACTACAGATTGTTATAAGACTGCTTTTAGTTCCTGTAATTGCAGGCGTATCTTATGAATTTATAAGATGGGCAGGACGTAATGATAATGGGTTTACAGTTGCTTTAAGCAGACCGGGAATGTGGCTTCAGAAGCTCACAACAAGAGAACCTGATGAGGATATGGTAGAAGTTGCCATAAAGGCAGTTGAGGAAGTATTTGACTGGGAAGCATTTTTGAAGGAATATTATCAGACTTCACTTGATATGGAAGCTGATATTAAGGCGGCAGAAGCCAAGCTTGCCCTGACAGGTGAATTAATACATAAGCCTAAGAAGACAAGAAAGATTGATGCCAGGGAAGTTGCTATGGCAGAAACTTTGAAATCTGTTGAAAGTAAGTCACTTGCAGGTTCGGATAAAGATAGTTCTAAGTCAGATACAGAAAATGGTAATTCTGACACATTAAATTCAGATACAGATGTTGTGAAGACTGATACAACTGATACAGGCAATGTTGAAGCTGAGCCAGACACAGTAAATGCTGTTGATGACACAGACAATGGCAATTCAGATGAGGATAATGCTAAGTCAGACGGTGAGGCATTACAGGAAAATGCAGAGTCAGATGATAAAGCACAGGAAAGCACAGAAGCTGATAATGAAACGTCACAGGAAAATGCCGATGATGATTTACCTGAGGGCTTTGAGATAGAAGACCACTACGAAACTGTTGAAAAAATCAAGACAGAAACTGGAAGCAAATATGCTTTTACAACAGAAAACGTTCAGGAAGATATTGACGAGTCTGAGAATATGTCTGTTGAAGAAGTAGAAGCAGCTTTCGAGATAGAAGAGACAGAACAGGAAGAAGAAAATATCAGTGCTGACGAAGTGCCATTATTTAAGCAGAGAGATAGAGAATAAGGTAGATATATGCAGTTAGATAATGTTAAGACTTTAAGGGATGCTGTTAATTATGGAAAACAGTTTCTTGAGGATTTCGGTATAGAAAATGCCCAGTATGATGCAACCGAGCTGCTATTGCTTGTGATGGGCATTAGTAGAACACAATATCTTATTAATTCAATGGATAAGATAGATAGTGGAAAGCTTGCAGAATACGCAGAACTTATTAATAAAAGGGCAGAGCATATTCCTTTACAGCACATTACCGGAATTGTGAATTTCTATGGCAGGGAATATAAGGTTAATGCCAATGTGCTTATTCCAAGGCAGGATACAGAAATTCTTGTAGAAGAAGTTATGAAGCTGACTAACTCTGAAAGCCGTGTGCTTGATATGTGTACAGGTTCAGGCTGTATAATTATATCACTTGCTGCATCAGGGCATACTTCTGAAAATGGAGCTGTTGCCATAGATATATCAGATGATGCACTAAAAGTAGCTGACTATAATAAAAAGTATAATAATGCAGATTATATTAAGCTTATAAAGAGTGATATGTTTAGTTCTTCGGAATGTGAGCAATATAAAAATGAGGATAACAGATTTGATGTTATAGTATCTAATCCACCATATATACCTACTAAAGATATAGATGAATTATCAGAGGAAGTAAGGCTGCACGACCCTGTGCTTGCACTAGATGGTGATACGGACGGTCTTAAATTCTACAAGGCGATAACTAAACAGTCTGTAAATTATTTAAAAGAAAATGGATATTTATGTTATGAAATAGGTTATAATCAGGCAGAAGATGTCCGTAATATAATGGAACAGTGCGGCTATTCTGGCATTAAGGTTATAAAAGATCTTGCAGGACTTGACAGAGTTGTAATTGGCAGGCTTAATAATATTAATTAATACCGTTAAACGGAGAAATGGAGAAATACAGCAATGAGTATGTTTGACAGATTAGAAGATACATTACGCCGTTATGAAGATGTAACAGCGGAACTTGGCAATCCGGATATTGTAACTGATCAGGACAAGTTCAGAAAATATATGAAAGAACAGAGCAATCTTGCACCTATCGTTGAAGCTTACACAGAATATAAGGCAAGCAAGCAGAATATAGAGGACAGTCTTCAGATGATAAGTGAAGAAAGTGATGAGGAACTTTTAGAGATGGCAAGAGAAGAGCTTGCTGACTCTAAGAAGAAGGTTGAAGAATTAGAGAAGAAGCTTAAAATATTACTTCTTCCTAAAGATCCTAATGATGATAAAGATATCGTGGTTGAAATCAGAGCTGGTGCAGGTGGAGAAGAAGCAGCACTTTTTGCCGCAGAACTTTTCCGTATGTACTCACACTATGCAGATACTAAGGGCTGGAAGATAGAAGTAGTTAATGCTGATGAAACTGGTATCGGCGGTATGAAGGAAGTAGAATTTATGGTTAAGGGACAGGGTGCATACTCTGTTATGAAGTACGAAAGTGGTGTACACAGAGTACAGAGAGTTCCTGTAACAGAATCTAACGGAAGAATTCAGACTTCGACAGCTTCTGTAGCAGTTATGCCAGAGGCAGAGGAAGTTGATATCCAGATAGATGATAAGGATATCCGTATTGATGTTATGCGTGCCTCAGGTAATGGTGGACAGTGTGTCAACACAACTGACTCAGCAGTCCGTCTTACTCATTATCCTACAGGTATAGTTATCTACTCACAGACAGAAAAGTCACAGATACAGAACAAAGAAAAGGCTTTCGCACTCTTAAGGGCTAAGTTATATGACCTTGAAACACAGAAAGCACACGATGCAGAAGCAGATGCAAGAAGAAGCCAGATAGGTACTGGAGACAGAGCTGAGAAGATAAGAACTTACAACTTCCCACAGGGACGTGTAACAGACCATAGAATAGGTCTTACACTTTATAAGCTTGATAAGATTATGAATGGTGATATTCAGGAAATTATCGATGCCTGCATAGCAGCCGACCAGGCGGCTAAGCTTGCTAAGATGGGTGAGGAATAAAATATATAATAACAAGTTGTAATATATGCAGTAATTGCAGTTGTGTCTATGGGTGTAATCGTGTTTGTAAAAAGGCGTAAGACAGCTTAATTGAAACACATCTATTCACATATATATGAATATATATTTATAAATGTATATCAGACCAGTAAATTCTTAGTAGTTTACTGGTCTTTTTTATATTTAATAAAAAGTAATCATTTTAAAAGGCAGACTCTATTGTAGCTAGTGGAAAGAATACATAGCATAATGTCAGACCTTTTTGCATTATTATATATTAATTATTGTATATTAAATGAGACTTATCGTACAAAGTGGCTATATTAAATAATTACAATATTAGCACAATCCATATCTTCGCCAAGATTGTATACACGACCGCTTGTTATGCCGACTACAGTAGGGCGCAGTATATAGCTGTTGTTGTTGCTTACAACCTTGGCTTTCTCGCCATTGCTTAATTCCACGATTGAGTCAACAGGGTACAGAATAATACTCTCAAGAAAGCTTTTCATAGCCTTGATGTCAAGCTCCTCTGTCATAGACATAATAAGCTCGATTGCATCTTTCTGGGAAAATGCTTTCTTGTAAGGACGTTCTGTGACAAGTGCATCATATATATCGGCAACTGCAAGTATTCTTGCATAAGGAGTTATTCTTGGAGCGTCAAATCCAAGAGGGTATCCATTGCCGTTAATCTTTTCATGGTGCTGTAGGACAGCCATACATATATCGTTATTAAATTCATTACATTCCTGTAACATATGGTATCCAAATACAGAGTGCTGTTTCATAACAGCGAATTCTTCATCTGTAAGTCTGGCAGGTTTGTTAAGTATTGAAGCTGGTACTTTAGTCTTTCCGATATCGTGTAGAAGTCCGGATACACCAAGCTCATATATCTGCTTATCAGGCAGACACTGTTGTTTGCCGATAATCATAGCCATAGTTGCCACGTCAACACTGTGCTTGAAAGTGTATTCATCACTTGTCTTGAGTGTGCTTATATCAATTGCTATTGCGTTGTTGGCATTAATAGCGTCCATCAGGTTAGAAGCGATGCTGTCAGCAGTGTCTGAGAGTTTTTCAGATTCTGTGTTAGCATATATGTATTGAATTCCTTCAGCGACACGTTTCTTGACACTGTCAGAAAGCTTTACCTTGGCAGGGTCATCTTTGTGGAGTTGTTCAATATGTTTCTTAGCCTCAGGAGTTATCATCTGCTCGATATTATCAGGTTCAGGTTCACCCTCCTGTATGTATACGTTCATAATGCCCATTCGTAAAAGAGAGTCAATTACATAATCGTCAAGAATAGAACCTCTCATAACGAGGTTTCGTCCTGTACGGTCCAGAATTGTCTGGTCAAGCTTCATTCCTGGTTTAAGCTGCCTGGTTCTCATAAAATGTCTAGTAATCATATTACTCCCCAATTCCTAATATAAATACTTAATTAAATGTCAAATCTTAGCTTAATATGAGTTTATTATACTATAGAATACCTGCTTTTTCTATAGAAGAAGTTCATTAATTTTCCACAAATATTAAAGAATTTCGCAGAAAATGCCAGAACTTTAAAGAACACAATGGCTAAGATGAATTCAGGGATTAGTGATATTTCAACTACAATAGATGAAAGTACCAAGGGTATTTAAGAAATTCTAATATATAAATTTAATATATAGCAGCTTCACACTATACTTAATCTTCCAAATGTAATATAATAGTTTAGATTAAGATAATTTAACTATATATTATGTTTGGAGGATTTTTATTTTGAAAAAGTCTAATGCAACAGCATTATTGCCGGTTTTAGTATTTCTGGTGCTATACCTTGGACTTGGCATTATATTTGAATATATATGTAAGATACCAATGGGATTTTATAACATACCTATTATTGTAGCATTTCTTGCGGCAATACTTGTAGCGTGTATACAGAACAGAGATGTATCTTTTGATGAAAAGTTACAGATTATGGCAGGCGGGCTTGCTGATAAGAATATTATAACTATGCTTCTTATATTCCTGACAGCAGGTGTGTTTGTAGGTGTTGTTGGAAGAAGCAGTGCAGAAAGTGTGGCATATTTTATGCTTAATCTTATACCAGCTAAGTTTGCAGTTGCAGTGCTTTTTATTGTTGCATGTTTTGTGTCAACAGCGATGGGTACATCAGTTGGGACGATAACGCTTATAACACCGATTGCGGCTGCGGTATCAGAGGCTTCTGGATTTAATATGGCACTATGTGTTGCATCTGTTATGGGCGGTGCGATGTTTGGTGATAACCTATCATTTATATCAGATACAACAATTGCGGCGTGCAATGGACAGGATTGTGCTATGAGAGACAAGTTCAGGGAGAACTTCTGGATTGCATTTCCGGCAGCGGTTGTCACACTTGTAATTATACTTATACTTTCATTTGGAACAGATATTTCAGGAAGAGTAACACACGAGTATAATCTTGTTCAGGTAATACCATATGTATTCGTGCTTATTGGTGGAATAGCAGGAATAAATGTATTCGTTGTGCTGCTGATAGGAATTGTAACAGGAACATTTATTATGCTTGTGACAGGTCATATTGGTGTATTTGAATTAATAACAAGTATGGGTTCGGGCGTATCTGGAATGTTTGAAACCTGTATGGTTGCCATTCTTGTGTCTGCTATGTGTGCCTTAATAAGGGAATATGGCGGATTTACGGCACTTCTAGGCTGGGTTAAAAGAACCTTTAAAGGAAAGAAAGGCGGACAGCTTGGTATGGGGCTTCTGGTCGGGGCTATGGATATTGCAACAGCGAATAATACAGTAGCGATAGTTATGGCTAATCCAATCGCTAAGGAGATGGCAGCAGATTATGGAATATCCAATAGAAAAGCAGCTTCGCTTCTTGATACATTTTCGTGTGTATTTCAGGGGATTATTCCTTATGGAGCACAGATGCTTGTTGCTATATCAGCGGTTAATGAGCTTGGTTATGAGATGTCAGCATTTCAGATACTTCCGGTTCTTTTCTATCCGATGATGCTTCTTATAAGCTCGCTTATATGGATATTTATAATTCCTGCAGACAGATAAACTTAACTGGTAACTTTTAACTTCACGCCAATTAATATGGAGGATTTTCTCATGGCTAAAGACACTAAGGATGGTAACAATTTAAACGAAAAAAGCTATGTTAATAAAAAGTTGCTGCAGTGCTACTTGATTATATCAATGGTACTTTTGGCGGCATATATAATGGAACTTGTTAAGGGAAATAGAACGGCAGGATATGTGTTTGTATTTTCGATTATTCTTATTGTGCCGGTTATTATGGCAGCATTCGCATATAAGAAAAATGCTGAGAGTAAAATAGTCAGGTCAATTACGGCAATAGGCTATGGAATATTATATGCCTTTGTATTATGGACATCAGTAAGTATTCTTTCATTTACTTATGCAATTCCTATGATAATTGCAATATCTATGTTTGCAGATAAAAAGTATACCTTAAAGGTTGGTATTGCAAGTGCACTTATTAATATTGTATATATTATTATCCAATATGTTAATGTTGGAATAACAAGCAGTGATATGGTTGATTATGAAATACAGATTGCATTTATGACACTTGTTGTAGCATTTTCTTATATTACAACAGATGTACTTGGACATATATCAGCTTATAAGCTTGAGACAATTGAAGCAGAGAAGGCTAAGACTGATGATATGCTTGATAAGATAATCAAAGCTAATGATAACCTCTGCAAAGAGATTGACAATATCAATGATGAGTCAAAGAATATGCAGGAACAGGCGGAAGGAAGCCAGCTTGCAGTATCACAGATGGTATCAGGTGCTAATGAGCTTGCAGGAACAGTGCAGAACCAGCTTGAGATGACAGAGAGTATTGGGGAGCTTACAGAGAATGCAAGAACGATTATTGAGGATATCAAGAAGCAGTTCGATACAACAACAGATATTACTAAGACAGGCAATATCAATATGGAACAGCTTGAAAATGTATCAAAGAACAGCAGTGATATTGGCAGTGATGTAAGTGGTGCTATGAATGAGCTTACAGCTAAGACAGAAGAAGCTAAAGTGATTCTTGGAATGATTAACGGAATTACAAGACAGACAGCACTCCTTGCACTTAATGCAAGCATAGAAGCTGCGAGAGCAGGTGAGGCAGGAGCAGGTTTTGCAGTAGTTGCACAGCAGATTAAGCAGCTTGCAGAGGAGACACAAAAGTCAACAGAGGAGATAGAGAATATTATCGTAGCACTGGCAGAGCAGGCTGAGAAAGCTGGGTTTAGTGTTAATAATCTTCTTTCGGCCAATGAGAACCAGATGGAATTAGTGAACCAGTCAAAGAAATCATTTGATGCGATAAGAGATGACATAAGGGATATTCAGGTAAAGATAGACGAAGAATACAATTATATGGATAATATCACAACAAGCAACAATGAGATTACACAGCAGATAGAAAGCCTTAGTGCATTCAGTGAAGAGCTTCTTGCCAACACAGAGAATACACAGGAACTCAGTAATAAGACTATTAATGGAAGCAGGAATATTAATAATCTTTTAGATGATGTAATGAAAGAAGTCAGCATTTTGCAGATGATAATAGACAGTAAAGACGAATAGAGAATAGTACTGTAACGCTGAGTTAAGTTGCAGGAAGGAACGAGGAGTAAAATGTCAAAGAACAATATTATACTTATAGGTATGCCGGGAAGCGGTAAAAGCACACTTGGAGTTGTACTTGCCAAGAAGATAGGATATTCATTTATAGACTCTGATATTGTGATTCAGGATACATATAAAAAGACGCTTGAGCAGCTTATAGAAGAAAATGGCGATACTGGCTTTATTAAGATTGAGAATGATGTGAATTGTTTAATATCTCCAGAGCATACAATTATAGCAACAGGTGGAAGTGCTGTATATGGAGATGAGGCTATGGAGCATTTTAAGCAGATAGGAACAGTTATATATTTAAAAGTTTCAGAAAAAGAGCTTGAGAGCAGATTAGGGAGCCTTAAAGAAAGAGGTGTTGTATCCAACGGCAAGTCTACAGTAGAAGAAATCTTTGAGGACAGAAAAAGGCTCTATGAGAAATATGCAGATATAACAATTGTTCAGGAGGGCCGTGATATAAGAATGATTGTTGAGGATATGTATAAGAAGCTTACAAAGCTGATATAAAAGTGAGAAATAATTGCAATAATTATAAAACTATAGAAAAATATCTCCTTTTGTGGTACTATTAAAGATAGTAACATACGGAGGAGGTATTTTTTTAATGCAGGATAAATATAAATACACAGATGTGAGTGAAAGAAACAGAAGAATGAATAGGTTCTATATAGTGGCGACTTCTCTACTTGGTTTGATGTTTCTTTTTTATCTGTGGATGAAGCAGTTTAATCACAATATTCCATCAGTAGTTGTGTATTGTAACACAGCACTTATTGCTGTATTTGCAGCTGTTAATGTCATAGTTTACAGAAAGAATACAGCGACAAGATATTTAAAGGTTATGTCAACTATTGAGATTGGAATAGAATATCTGTTAATTGGTGTGCAGACAGATGCAAGCTTTATCAGTTATGCTATTCTTGGAATATTTATACTTCAGATTCCTTATTATGAGAAGAAGTCGTTGAAAAGAACTGCGGCAGGAATGTTGATTTTATACATAATTGTAACTGCTGTGCAGGCTTCAAAGGGAATATATGGACAGGACGTTAATGCAGTATGTTCAATATTTATGATAGTGCTTATAGGTGTTGTTATATTGGAAGTTGGTAAATTAACAATTCTGTTTAATGATGATGCTGTTAATTCGGCTAAAGATGAACATAGCAGAATAAAAGAGATTTTAGATAATATAATTATGGTATCAGGTGTTGTCAGCAATGAAACTAAGAAGAGTGATAAGCTTATCAATGAACTCGTTGATACAACTAATACAGTAACTAACAGTATGAAAGAGATATCTGCGGCAACTAATATGACAGCGACAAGCATAGAAGAGCAGAGCAGTATGACAACAACTATACAGGAGGCTATTGAACATACAGGAAAGGCTTCTGCTCAGATGGTTGAGCTGGCTGTTAATTCTAACGACAGTATACAGAAGAATATTGTTGTTATGGACGAATTAAGAAAGCAGTCTGAGCAGATAACAGATACTAATAAGTCTGTTACTGAGTCTATGCAGAGATTACAGGAAAAGACTAAGAACGTGGAAAATATTGCTGGAATGATACTTAATATATCAAGCCAGACTAACCTTTTAGCACTTAATGCTTCAATTGAAAGTGCAAGAGCTGGTGAAGCAGGAAGAGGCTTTGCGGTTGTTGCTGAGCAGATAAGACAGTTAGCAGAACAGACAAAGAATTTTACAGAAGATATTACTAAGATAACTAATGAACTTAATGATAATGCAGATGAAGTTGTTGTATCTGTTAATTCTTCCGTTGAGGCAACTAAAGAGCAGGGCGAGAGAATAATTGAAGCGGCACATACATTTGAACAGCTTAACAAGAATATAGAAACACTTATAGAGCATATTGATGTTGTTAATAAAGAAATAGCAGGTCTTTCAGACTCTAATAATAAGATTGTAGAGAATATTTCACAGTTATCAGCAGTTACGCAGGAAGTAACAGTCAATGCCGAGCAGGTACATAATATGAGTGAACAGAACCTTGAGTATGCAAAGCAGGTTAAAGAAGCTGTTGGCAATATTAGAATTACATCAGAGAAAATGGAAATAGAAGAATAAAAGTATTTGGATGTACAAAATGATTGTTATAAATTTATCGAAAATTATACGAAAAAACGATTAAATTGTTGAAAAAAATATTAAAATGTTGTAAAATATTGATAACATATAATCAATTATTTGATCGGAGGCGTGTAATATGTTGTTTCAGATTTATGGCGAAGGTGCCATTTACCAGTTATTAGGCTGTGTTCTTGTCTTTGCAGGACTCGTTATCTGTAACGAACTTGCAAGACGTTCTAAATTTGGTGGATTGTTATTCTTTATTATAATTCCAATCGCACTTACAATCTATTTTGTGGCTATCCAGATAGGAGCTGCACAGGGTGCTTCATGGGCACTTAATAATACTACATATAGATATATGAATGGATGGTTCCATTATGCTAAGCTTTATGCCGCTACAGCAGGCTGTATCGGATTTATGATGCTTAAGTATAAGTGGAGCATAGGTAAGACAGAATGGTTTAAAGTATTCCCATTCTTAATCGTTGCCATTAATATTCTTATCGCTGTTTGTAGTGATTTTGAATCAGCAATCAAAGGTGGAATTAATGGCGGCTGGTGGTTCTCTAACGAGGGTGTATGGCTTTACGGTGGCTGGTGGAACTGGCTTAACGGTATCGCAGGCTTAATCAATATCTTCTGTATGACAGGCTGGTGGGGGATTTACTCATCAAAGAAGCAGGATGATATGTTATGGCCAGATATGACAATATGGTTCATTGTTGCATATGATATATGGAACTTCACATATACATATAACAACCTTCCAACACATACTTGGTATTGTGGTGTTGCATTACTTCTTGCTCCTACATTTGCTAATGCGTTATGGAACAAGGGTGGCTGGATTCAGAACCGTGCTAATACACTTGCAATATGGTGTATGTTCGCACAGGTATTTCCATTATTCCAGGTTGACGGAATATTTGCTACACTTCCAGTCCTTTACAAGTACACAGGAGCTAAGTCAGGAATGGAACTTACACATTATACATTAGAGCAGATGAATGCCGCAGGTGCATATCCAGTTGCTCAGGGTGTAATGGCTATTCTTGCAGTAGTAGCTAACGTAATCTGTATCTCAGTTATCATTAAGAGAGCTATTGAACAGAAGAAGAATCCATACAAGAACGAAATCTTTGCAGGAACTAGAGATTTTGAACAGGCTATGGATAGAGCATAATATATGCGGGTTAATATATCAGTATTGTGATAATTATATATAGATATTGATATATATGGATACATTAAGTATCAAAAGATAAAACAACAAAATACAATGATTATATGAAGATAAGAATACCTTTCTGTTGCAGGGACAATCCTTAACAACAGAAAGGTATTTTTGCATTATAATTATTGCCGTAGTTATATAGTAAGTTGCTAAAGAATACTTTGCTGTGCTATACTAATAATATTAATATGCACCTTTGATGGGTGTAGGAATGGAGGCACATTATGATTAAAAAGATTAGGGGAATTAAAATCGAACTTATAATTATATCAATAGCGTTATTTGTGTTAGGTCTTTTCCTTACAATATTTCCTGAGGTATCACAGATTATCATATGCAGGGCAGTAGGAATTGCATTATGCGTATGGGGAGTGTTAAGGCTTATGACATATTTCAGAATGTCAAGGGAAGATGTATTCGTATCATTCGGACTTGTACAGGGTATATCATTACTTGCATTTGGAATATTCTTTGTTATGAGACCAGAAGCTATTGCAGTATTTTTTGGAACAGCTATTGCCATAATAATTATTATTGACGGTATATTAAAGCTTCAGTATGCAATAGAATTCTATCATATGGAAGCACAGCGCTGGTGGATAGAGGCAATTGTTGCAGCATTAATGGTTGTTATGGGTGTTGTTGCATTATTTAACCCATTTGGTTCATCAACTGTACTTATGATGTTTGTTGGAATTGTGCTTATGGTTGAGGGCCTGAGTGACCTTATATCTATTATAAGAATATCTTCGTTTATTAAGAATTTAAGAGGATAGTGTATTGTCGGGAGGCGGAATAGAATTTGTCTCTGGCATAATTAAGATTAATACAATTATTGAAGTGGTAATCGTAACTGCTGTTATTAATGAATTATTATAATGAAATTATATTGCTGTGGCGGCAGCCAGGCCTTATAAATGTAAAAATATGGAGGAAATAATTAAAATGTCGGATAAAGTAATATACGCAGCTATACTTGGAGCAGGAACAGTAGGACTTGGAACATACAAATTATGTGAGGCTATGAGTGATGAGATAAAGCATAAGACAGGAGCAACACTTGTTATTAAGAAGGTTCTTGTAAGAAATTTATCTAAGAAAAGAGAAGGTATTCCAGATGAAATTCTTACAGATAAGTGGGAAGATATAATTAATGACAAGGATATCAGCATTGTTGTTGAGCTTATGGGTGGAATTCATCCAGCTAAGGATTATGTTCTTGAGGCGCTTAAGGCTGGCAGGCAGGTTGTTACAGCTAATAAGGATCTTATTGCTGAGTATGGAGAGGAAGTTGGCAATGCGGCTAATAAAGCAGGAGCAGACCTTCAGTTTGAGGCGGCTGTAGCTGGTGCAATACCAATTATCAGACCATTAAAGCAGAGTATGACTGGTAACCATATCACAGAGATTATGGGTATTGTTAATGGTACGACTAATTATATTCTTACTAAGATGACAGAGAGTGGAATGGACTACAAGGAAGCTTTGGCAAAGGCTACAGAGTTAGGTTATGCAGAAGCAGACCCGACAGCAGATGTGGAAGGATACGATGCAGGAAGAAAGATAGCTATTATGGCTTCTATTGCATTTAACTCAAGAGTAACATTTGCTGATGTATACACAGAAGGTATTACTAAGATTTCCGCAGATGATATTAAGTATGCCAAGGAATTTGGCTATGTAATCAAGCTTTTAGGTGTTGCCAAGAATACAGAGGACGGAATTGAAGTAAAGGTTCACCCAATGCTCATACCTAATAATCATCCTCTTGCAAATGTTAATGATGCTTTTAATGCTGTATTTGTACACGGTAAGGCTATGGATGATGCAATGTTTATGGGACGAGGTGCAGGACAGATGCCGACTGCCAGTGCAGTTGTAGGTGATATAATTGATGTATGCAGAAATATAGTACACGATTCCTGCGGAAGAATTGGCTGTTGCTGTTATAAGAATCTTGAAGTGAAGGATATAACAGATACTAAGAGCAAATTCTTCTTAAGACTTGAAGTTGCAGACAAGCAGGGCGTTCTTGCCAATATTGCAAGCGTTCTTGGTAACAGCGGTGTAAGCATAGCACAGGTAGTTCAGAAGAGCGGCAAAGACGGAGTTGCTGAACTTGTTATTATAACAGCAGAAGTTCTTGAGAAGAACTTTAATGATGCTATGGCTGTATTTAAGGGACTTTCAGCAGTTAAGAATATAGCTGGTGTTATAAGAGTGTATTAAGATTAACAGAAAGGCAGTTGATAATGGCGGCTAAATATTATGCAGTAAGAAAAGGCAGAAATACAGGAATATATAGAACATGGGATGAATGTAAAAGTCAGGTGTTCCAATATGCCGGAGCTGAATATAAAAGCTTTACAACTGAACAGGAAGCTCTTGAATATATTGGCAGGCTTAAGAATAATGATGTCCAGAGTGAGAGCTATGCGTATGTTGATGGTTCTTTTAATATAGTAACGGGTGTCTATGGATATGGCGGATTTCTTGTATATAATAATGAAAAATATATCATTACAGGAAGTGGCAGTGATAGTGAAATGGCTTCAATGCGTAATGTAGCCGGTGAAATTCTTGGAAGTATGGCGGCAGTAGAGAAAGCAATAGAACTTGGCGTTAAAAGTGTAGATATATATTTTGATTATATGGGAATAAGAGCGTGGGCACTTGGAGAGTGGAAGCGTAATAAGAAAGGTACTATAGCTTATTATGATTATATGCAGTCAGTAAAAGATAAGATAGCCATTAATTTTGTTAAAGTTAAGGGACATTCAGGTGTTGAAGGTAATGAGGAAGCCGACAGGCTGGCTAAGAAAGCTGTAGGAATATTATAAATAGATAAAAGATAGACAAAAGATTGTCAGATAATAATTGACATATAACATTAATATATGATATTATTTATTCGTGTGAGTCAGGAAGTATATGATTTCATACAAATATGACCACTTGTATCTTAGGTGTGCAGTAGTTATACAGCATATCAGGATAAAGTTAAGCCTAACGGACAGGCGGGTCGGTTGCCGGTGTGGTAGAACCACATTATTATTATTGATTGAGCATTAAGCTCTGTTTTTTAAGTTGATTACTTTATAATCTGTGCCAAGCACATCATCTTGTGAAACGGTCAATAAAGAGTGACGCATATTTGTATGACATAGACAAGTCGTCTATGAAATATATTCGCTGATTTCGTATATATTATGACATTATATTGTATAGTTACAGATATATTTTAATGTAATGATGTTGATATTATATTATGACTAATAAGGTGGTAAGTGTGTAAGCACTGCCACCTTTTTTGTGTAATTTAGGAAGCTTTGTGTGATTAAGAAAAACTGCACTGTTTATGAAGTTTAATTATAAGATTTTACATAATTATGGAAATTTTCTGGCAGTGCTTAAAGAAATTATTTTTAATGTATGTGAGGTAAGGGAGATGTCTAATGATCAGACAAGAGCGCCAGTATATGAAGCACTGGAAAAGCTTAGAAGAAAAAGAGTAGTACCATTTGATGTTCCGGGTCATAAAAGAGGAAGGGGCAATCCTGAATTAGTGGAATTATTAGGAGAAAAATGTGTTGGAATAGATGTTAATTCTATGAAGCCATTAGATAATCTGTGTCATCCGGTATCAGTTATAAGGGATGCAGAAGAATTAGCGGCCAGGGCATTTGGTGCAGAGAACGCATTTCTTATGGTAGGTGGAACGACATCTGCTGTGCAGGCGATGATATTATCGAATTGTAAGAGAGGAGATAAAATAATACTTCCAAGGAATGTGCATAAAAGTGCCATTAATGCTTTAGTGTTATGCGGTGCAATTCCTGTATATGTTAATCCGGAGGTTAATCATCAGCTTGGTATTTCACTTGGTATGAATCTGGAGTCAGTACGAAAAGCTGTAAAAGAAAATCCTGATGCGGTTGCAGTGCTTGTAAATAACCCTACATATTATGGAATATGCTCTGATATATGTTCAATAGTGAAGCTGGCACACGAATACGGAATGAAAGTGTTAGCTGATGAGGCACACGGAACACATTTATATTTCCAGCCGCAATTACCAGTTTCTGCTATGGCAGCAGGGGCTGATATGGCGGCAGTATCTATGCACAAATCGGGTGGTTCTTTAACACAAAGTTCGATACTTCTTACGAATAAAGGTGTTAATGCTGATTATGTCAGACAGATTATCAATCTTACGCAGACGACAAGTGGTTCATATCTTTTGCTTGCCAGTCTTGATATTTCAAGAAGAAATCTTGCCTTAAGGGGTGAAGAGTCATTTGCAAAGGTAATGGATATGGCAGAATATGCACGCAGGGAGATTAATGAAATAGGCGGATACTATGCGTATGGAAAAGAACTTGTTAATGGAACAAGCGTATATGATTATGATGTCACCAAATTGTCAGTTCATACGCTTGGATTGGGACTTGCTGGAATTGAAGTATATGATCTGTTAAGAGATGAATATGATATCCAGATAGAATTCGGAGATGTAAGCAATATCCTTGCTTATATATCTATCGGAGACAGATTACAGGATATAGAAAGACTTGTCGGAGCTCTGGCAGATATAGCCAGAATATATAAAAAAGACAGTACTGGAATGTTAAGCGGAGAATTCATAAGTCCAATAGTAGCCAGATCACCTCAGGAAGCTTTCTATTCTGCCAAGGAATCCCTGCCGGTTGAGAAGACTGAGGGAAGAATATCAGGAGAATTTGTTATGTGTTATCCTCCGGGAATTCCGATATTAGCACCGGGAGAGATGATTACAGACGAGATTATACAGTATATTCTGTATGTTAAAGAAAAAGGCTGTTCAATGCAGGGAACAGAAGACAAGAGCGTTAATAAATTAAAGGTTCTGGTATAGACAGATAATTGTGGAAGAGCCATATGAAAGTATATACAGGAAATGAGGATTATTTAATATGGAGATGTGGTTTTCAGAGCTTCATACAAGCAATGTGAAGCTTTCAATGAGAATAGAAGAACAATTGTGTTCGGTGGAGAGTGACTGTCAGAGGATTGATGTGCTTGTTTCAGATGAATTTGGTAAATTTCTTGCATTAGACGGAGAGATACTATTTTCTGAAAAAGACGAGTTTATATATGATGAGATGGTAACCCATATTCCAATGGCAGTCCACCCTGATGTAAAGAATGTATTAATAATCGGTGGAGCCGATGGCGGAGTTGCAAGAGAACTTATCAATTATAAATGTATAGAAAGAATAGATGTTGTTGAACCGGATGAAATGCTTGTTGAAGTATGTAGAAAGCATTTTCCTGAGCTTACCTGTGGACTGGATGATGACAGGGTTAATGTGTATATTCAGGATGCATTAAGATTTTTAAGAAATAAGACGGGTGATTATGACCTGATAATTAATGATGCGACAGATCCATTTGGATATACAGAAGGTTTATTCACCAAAGAATTTTATGGAAGCTGTTATAAAGCACTTAAAAGTGATGGCATTATGGTATATCAGCATGGAAGTCCGTTTTATTCAGAAGATAAAGATGAATGTGTGAAAATGCACAGAAAGGCATATCAGGCATTTCCTGTAAGCCGTGTATATCAGGCACATATACCAACTTGTTCATCAGGCTATTGGCTGTTTGGATTTGCTTCCAAGAAATATCATCCGCTTGATGATTTCAGACCGGAGGAATGGAAGAAGTTAGGTATAAAGACAAGATATTATACAACTAATCTTCACAGGGGAGCATTTATGCTTCCGGGTTATGTAGAGCAGATGCTTGAAGAAGAAGAAAATGAGAAGAAAGCCTGAAAAGAGTAATAGACAGTGTTTAAAAAGAAAGCGTTAAGATAATTAATAAACAGGGCTTAAAGAATGGAGGATAATTATGAGCAGAGTATTAATAATAGGTTGTGGTGGAGTTGCAACAGTGGCAATTAACAAGTGCTGTCAGAACAGTGAAGTATTTACAGAGATATGTATAGCAAGCAGGACTAAGAGCAAATGTGATGCTTTAAAGGATAAATTACAGCCTGATACAAAGACAGTAATTACAACAGCAAAGGTTGATGCAGATAATGTAGAAGAACTTGTGAAGCTTATTGAAAGCTATAAACCAGAGGCAGTGCTTAACCTTGCACTTCCATATCAGGATTTAACAATAATGGATGCCTGCCTTAAGACAAAGGTGCATTATATTGATACTGCTAACTATGAAGCAGAAGATACCGAAGATCCTGAGTGGAGAGCTATATATGAAAAAAGATGTAAGGAAGAAGGTTTTTCAGCTTATTTTGATTATTCTTGGCAGTGGAATTATAAGAAGCAATTTGAAGAAGCTGGAATAATGGGACTTTTAGGAACGGGCTTTGATCCTGGTGTAACAAGTGTATTTTCAGCATATGCACTTAAGCACTACTTTGATGAAATAGACACAATTGATATTCTTGACTGCAACGGCGGAGATCACGGCTATCCTTTTGCGACTAATTTTAATCCTGAGATTAATTTAAGAGAAGTATCAGCACCTGGCTCATATTGGGAAGATGGACACTGGGTAGAAGTACCAGCTATGTCTATAAAGAGAGAATATGATTTCCCACAGGTTGGAATGAAGGATATGTATCTTCTACATCACGAGGAGATAGAATCGCTTGCTAAAAACATTCCGGGAGTTAAAAGAATAAGATTTTTTATGACATTTGGACAGAGCTACCTTACACATATGAAATGTCTTGAGAATGTTGGAATGTTAAGAACTGACCCTGTAAAAGTCAATGGTGTTGAAGTTGTTCCTATACAGCTCTTAAAAGAACTTCTTCCAGATCCTGCTACACTTGGAGAAAGAACAGTAGGAAAGACTAACATTGGCTGTATATTCAGGGGAAGAAAAGATGGAAAAGAAAAGACAATATATATTTATAATGTATGTGACCATCAGGAATGTTACAGGGAAGTTGAATCACAGGCAATATCATATACAACAGGAGTTCCTGCAATGATAGGAACAATGATGGTTGTCACAGGAATGTGGAATAAAGCAGGTGTATATAATGTGGAAGAATTTGATCCTGATCCATATATGGAAGCACTTAATAAATGGGGACTTCCTTGGGTAGTTGAGGAAAATCCACAGCTTGTAGAATAGAGGATATAAGAGTTGATGACAATAGATGATATTACAACACCAGCATATATTATAGATGAGAATATTCTGGTTCATAATCTTGAAATTTTAAAATATGTTGAAGACAAAACAGGATGTAAAATATTGCTTGCACAGAAAGCATTTTCAGCATTTTATGAATATCCGTTAATTGGCAGATACATAAGTGGCACAACAGCAAGTGGATTGTATGAGGCAAGGCTTGGCAGGGAAGAGATGAATAAAGAAAATCACGTCTATGCTCCTGCTTACAAAGAAAAGGATATAGATGAACTTGTAAAAATATGTGACCATATAATATTTAATTCCATAGGGCAGCTTATGCGTTATAAGGAAAAATGTATAAGAAGCGGTATCAGCATAGGACTTAGAATTAATCCGGAAATATCTACGCAGGGTGATAATGCAATATATGACCCTTGTGCGTATGGTTCAAGGCTTGGAGTAACTATTGATATGTTAAACAAGGCAGATGAGGAAGTTCTTAATGGAGTTGAGGGACTTCATTTTCATACTCTCTGTGAGCAGAATTCAGATGCACTTGCAATTACACTTAAAGCAGTTGAAGATAAATTCGGGCATATTATGAAGAATATGAAGTGGATTAATATGGGCGGTGGACATCATATAACAAGAAAAGATTATGATATAGATACACTTATTGGCTGCGTTAATCACATAAAGAGTGAATATAATGTACAGGTGTATTTAGAGCCGGGCGAGGCTGTTGCTCTTAATGCCGGTTATCTTGTTACAGAGGTGTTAGATAAGGTTGATAATGGAATCGAAACGCTTATACTTGATGCTTCTGCCGCGTGCCATATGCCAGATGTCCTCGAAATGCCATATACACCACCACTTCGGGGGGCACAGATAATTAAAAATATCAAAGAATATAAAGATGTTACTGCTGGTAAAGATATTCAGGAAAATGAAGATATTAGGAAGTATAAAGATAAAAAAGAATACAGAGAAAATGTATACAGGCTGTCTTCATATACCTGTCTTGCAGGAGATATTATAGGTGATTATAAGTTTGACAGTAAGATTAATATAGGGGACAGGCTTGTATTTGAGGATATGGCGATATACTCAATGGTAAAGAATAATACATTTAATGGAATACCACTTCCAGCTATAGCGGTAATGAAAGATAAAGAAGTGCGGGTTATTAAAGAATTTGGTTATGAAGATTTTAAGTGGAGGCTTTCGTGAGAATAACAGATACTACACCTATAGAAGATGGCTATTATATGCCGGCAGAATATGACAGGCACAAGGCTACAATTATGATATGGCCTGTAAGGACAGGCTCGTGGCCTTATAATGCTGTAGCTGCACAGAATGTATTTGTGGATATTGCACATATAATATCCAGACACGAAAAAGTGTATATATTAGCAGATGAGAAGCACTATGCACAGGCAGAAGCAAGATTTATGAAAATAAAAGACGCTGTAACAGGAGAATGTAATAAAGCCAGTGAAGATATTAAAGCTGCCTGGAATATTGAAGTAGTCTGCATCGAAACAGATGATGCGTGGGCAAGAGATGTATGTCCCACGTTTGTAAAAAACGGACATACAGGTGATGTACGTGGGATTAACTGGAAATTCAATGCGTGGGGTGGCGATTATGACGGACTTTACAAGAATTGGGAAAAGGACGATAAAGCAGCTCTGCAATTCTGTAATATGACAGGATATGATTGCTATGATGCCAATCCGTTTGTGCTTGAGGGAGGTTCTATACACAGTGATGGTGAAGGTACGGTTATAGTAACTGACAGCTGTCTTTTAAGCAAGGGAAGAAATCCAGATATGAGCAGGGAACAGATTGAGCATAATCTTAAGAAATATCTGGGGGCAAAGAAAATTATATGGATTCCATATGGAATATATAATGATGAAACTAATGAACACGTTGATAATGTGTGTGCATTTACCTCACCAGCTAATGTAGTTCTTGCGTGGACGGATAATGAGGAAGATCCTCAATATGCAATGTCTTTGGCTGATATGAAGGTGCTTGAAAGAGAAACTGATGCCAGAGGACGTAAGTTTAATGTTCATAAACTGCATATACCGGATGTCCCAGTGTGCATAACTGATAATGATTTAAAGGGTCTTGTGTTTGAAGCAGGAGAAGATATGCGTGAAGCGGGAGAGCGGCTTGCGGCCAGTTATGCTAACTTCTATATAGCCAATGATATTGTGCTTGTTCCACAGTTTGGCGATGTTAAAGATAAGCAGGCAGTAGATCTTATTCAGAATCTTATGCCAGAGTATGAGGTTATTGGTGTGTATGCAAGAGATATAATTGTTGGTGGAGGCAATATACATTGTATTACACAGCAGATACCGCAATAACAGGATATATTAAAGTGGTATATATGTTACAGATTAGTGCTGCTGGCACAATTAAGGTATAAAAAGAAGTCAAAGCGTAATAGGTTATAGATTGGTTTTAGTGTGACAGACACGGAAATGAGGTAATATGAGCAGAAAAGTAAAAGCTGCGGCAATTCAGATGCGGTGCAGTAATAATGTCGGAGATAATATAAAAAAAGCTGATGAAATGACAAGAGAAGCAGTAAAAAAGGGAGCTAATATAATTCTTCTGCCAGAATTATTTGAAAGACAGTATTTCTGTCAGGAGAGAAGATATGAATATTACGCCTATGCCAAAAGCGTACAAGAAAATGATGCTGTCCAGCATTTTACACAGACTGCTAAGGAACTTGGAGTTGTTATAATTGTAAGTTTTTATGAAAAAAACATAAATGTGTTGTATAATACAGTTACGGTTATTGATGCTGATGGAAGCAATCTTGGAATATACAGAAAGACACATATTCCAGATGACCATTACTATCAGGAGAAATTCTATTTTACGCCGGGTAATACAGGATTTAAGGTGTTTAATACAAGGTTTGGCAATATAGGTATAGGAATATGCTGGGATCAGTGGTTCCCTGAAACGGCAAGAGCATTAGCGGTAAAGGGTGCAGAGATATTATTCTATCCTACAGCTATAGGAAGTGAGCCTATACTTGAATGTGACAGTATGCCTCATTGGAGAAGGTGTATGCAGGGACACGCCGGCTGTAATCTTGTTCCTGTGGTGGCAGCTAACAGAATTGGAATAGAAACAGTAGACCCTTGCGAGGCAAATGGTGGACAGAAAAGTTCACTCAAGTTCTATGGTTCATCATTTATAACAGATAATACAGGTGAAGTCATATGTGAAGCAGGAAGAGATACAGAAGAAGTACTTGTTGCACAGTTTGATTTAGATGAATATATGACAGACAGATTATCGTGGGGGTTATTCAGAGATAGAAGACCGGAAATATATAACTGAATTGGAGATAAACGTAGTGAAGAAACTTGTTATAGGTATGCTTGCCCACGTTGATGCAGGTAAGACAACATTATCTGAGAGCATATTGTATACATCGGGAGCTATAAGAAAGCTTGGAAGAGTAGATAACAAAGATGCGTTTCTTGATAATAATGATTATGAAAGACAGCGTGGAATAACGATATTTTCCAAGCAGGCAGTATTTACCTACAAAGATTTAGATGTTACATTGCTTGATACACCCGGACACGTTGATTTTTCGGCAGAGATGGAGAGAACGCTCTGGGTGCTTGATTATGCTGTTCTTGTTATTAACGGAATGGATGGGGTTCAGGGACATACAGAGACACTTTGGGGACTTTTAAAGAGATTAAAAGTCCCTGTGTTTATATTTGTCAATAAAATGGACCAGCAGGGAACAGACAAGCATAGAATATTAGAACAATTAAAGAATAAGTTATCATCAGGATGTGTGGATTTTGACAGGCTTGATTATGAAGAGCTTGCTGTGTGCAATGAAGAAGCATTAGAGCAGGTGTTAGATGAAGGCATTGTTGATGATAAGCTTATAGGAAATATGATAAGCCAAAGAGAAGTATTTCCTGTAATATTCGGCTCTGCATTAAGACTTGATGGAGTGGACAGACTTCTTGATATTATGAATAAATATTGTGAGGTATCTGAAAATGGTGATGATAAGCAGTCGGATATGTCAGCAAGAGTATATAAAATATCAAGAGATGACAGGGGTGAAAGGCTTACACACATTAAGGTTACAGGCGGAAGCCTTAAAGCTAAACAGCTTATTAATGGTGAGAAGATTAACCAGATCAGAATATATTCAGGTGAGAAGTACACTTCGGTAAATGAAGCTGTATGTGGAAGTATATGTGCAATAACAGGGCTGGAGGGCACCTATGCAGGACAGGCATTAGGCAGGGAGAATAATGATAATGCACCGGTGTTATCCCCTGTGCTTAATTATAAGATTAATCTTCCAGCAGGAACAGACCCGCTTATGATGCTTCCTAAACTTAAGATGATTGAGGAGGAAGAACCACAGCTTCACATTGAATGGAATGAGAGCTTTAAAGAAATACATGTGCAGGTTATGGGACCTGTTATGATAGAAGTCCTTCAGAATATTATTAAGGAACGTTTCGATTGTGATGTGACATTTTCTGAAGGAAGCATTGTATACAAGGAAACCATAGCTGATAAAGTTGAAGGAATCGGACATTTTGAACCTTTAAGACATTATGCGGAGGTGCATCTTATATTAGAGCCGGGTGAAGCTGGGAGCGGTATGCAGTATGAGCTTGATTGTAGTGATGATATGCTTGCCAAGAACTGGCAGAGGCTTATATATACACATCTGTGCGAAAAGACACATAAGGGTGTGCTTACAGGTTCAGCACTTACTGATGTTAAGATAACGGTTGTTGCAGGCAGAGCACATAACAAGCATACAGAGGGCGGAGATTTCAGGCAGGCTACATACAGGGCAGTAAGAAATGGACTTATGCAGGCAGAGAGTGTACTGCTTGAGCCATTTTATGAATTCACTCTAATACTTGACAGACAGTATATAGGCAGGGCTATGACTGACTTTGAGAGAATGGGTGCACAGTTTGAGATTAACGATAATGGTGATGAAGCAGTAATAAAGGGTGCTGGTCCTGTTGCCACTGTTGGTAACTATCAGGCAGAGGTTAATGCGTACACTAGGGGAAAGGGAGTATTAAGACTTAAAATGTCTGGCTACAGACCTTGTCATAATACAGATGAGGTTATTGAACAAATCGGATATGAAGCCGAGAGAGATACAAGAAATCCAGCAGATTCAGTATTCTGTGCGCACGGTTCAGGTTTTAATGTGCCTTGGTATGAAGTCAAAGATTATGCACACGTTGACAGCGTGCTTAATCCAGTGGGAACTAATGAAAATGTAGTTCTCACACCAAAAGAAGCAGCAAGAACGGTATCTGATGAATGGATTGGAACAGATGAAGTTGACAGAATACTGGCACAGACGTACTTTGCTAACAGCAGGGGTGATAATGAAAGACGTAAGATGTCTAAAAGAAAAGCCTCTGATGAAATGGGAAGATATGTAACAGCCTCTGGCAGTGGAAGCTATAATAATGGACAGTATAAAGCTTCGCAGTCTAAGAAGCAGACAAATTCAATATCGTATCTTCTTGTAGACGGCTATAATATAATACACGCGTGGAGCGAGCTTGAGGAATTGTCAAGAATTAATATGGACAGTGCAAGGGATAAGCTTCTTGATATAATGTGCAATTATCAGGGTATGAAGAAGTGTGAGCTTATCGTTGTATTTGATGCTTACAGGGTATCAGGACATCATGAAGAATATATGGACTATCATAATATTCACGTTGTATACACGAAAGAGGCAGAAACGGCAGACCATTATATAGAAAAGTTTGCACATGAGAATGGAAAGAAATATAATATAACAGTTGCTACATCAGATGGACTTGAGCAGGTTATTATCCGTGGAGCAGGCTGTCTTTTGTATTCAGCAAGAGAATTTGAGAAAGAGGTAAAAGCTATGGAGGAGCATATCCGCAGCGATTACCTTAACAGGACATATTAATTAATGGAAATCGAGGTTATGGATTATGAGTACATTATGGGTTATAGGAGATTCAACAGTAAGCAGTTTTGAGGATAAATACTACTATCCAAGATATGGTTATGGAACAATGCTTGATAAGTACCTTAATGATAATGTCAAGGTTGTCAACATTGCATTATCTGGCAGAAGCAGTAAGAGTTATCTTTCAGAGCCTGAATATAATACGCTTATTAATGGAATGAAGCAGGGTGATTATCTTTTAATAGGTTTTGGACACAATGATGAAAAGACAGAGAAGGAAAGATATACAAGTCCTGTTGGTGACTATATGACAGAAGGAACATTTGCTAATACTTTATATGTTAATTATATCAGGAAAGCAAGGAATGCAGGCTGTTATCCTATACTTTGTACTCCTATTGTAAGAAGAAGTGCATCTGGCGAATGGAAAGCCACAGAACTTCATATTACACAGGACGTTGCACAGTATAAAGGCGGAGATTATGCACTTGCAGTAAGAGAATTAGGAAAAGCCGTTGGCGTTCCGGTTATAGATATGACACAGCTTACCAGGGATGAATATGAAAAGTTAGGATCTGATAATACAATATATCTTCATGCGTGGCCATCTAATAATAAGCTGAGCGTTGATAATACACATACTAACATATGGGGAGCAAGGGTTAATGCTTATATGATAATGTCAGCAGTGAAAGAACTTAATATAAGTGGTCTGTCGGAAAATGTTGTGAACATTGATAACAACCCATTAGATTATAAAGAAAAGTTTCTTGTATCTAATAAAGATTATGTTCCAGTTGTATTCAGCGATAAGCTTCCAGACAGCAGATTGTTTAAGGATTATGGAGAGTACAAGGCGGCTGTATTTGGTGATGTATTAGGAGAAGTTGATGATACAGACTTTACTCTTGGAACAGATGCTAATGGAGATATGAACATAGCTGTCAGAAATAACAGAGGCAAGATATCTGCTGTAACAGACGGCATTGCTATGTATTATAAAAAAGTTGATATAACAGAGCATTTTACTCTTACAGCAACAGTTAAGGTTAATAAAATATTTGCTAATGACCAGGTATCTTTTGGGCTTATGGTAAGAGATGACTGCTATATTGATAAGAATATGCCTGACATATTAGGAGATTATGTTGCCGCCGCACCATTATTTATAACAAAGGGTGAGAAGGCGACAGCTACATTTGCAAGACGAAGCGGACAGCTTGTGCTTGGAAAAGATACGAATGAGGTTATAAAAGAAGGTGGGGAGTATGAGCTTATGCTTTCATCTTCTTCTGACGGATATGCGGCTAAGTTTGGAAAGGGTGATGTTATTACAGGCGGATATGATTTTAAGCTTACTGCAATTGACCCGGCTCATGTATATGTAGGAATGTTCGTATCAAGAAATGCAGATGTTATATTTTCTAATATTAAATATACAAAGAATGAATAAAATGTTATAATAAATCTAACAAAATATAGAACATAGAAGAAGGCTGTGTTTCATATATTAAACAGGATTGTGTTAATTGAATATTGGACTGGGGGTATGCTTATGAGAATAACATTTTTAGGAGCAGATCACGAGGTGACAGGAAGCTGCCATTATCTACAGGTGGCAGACAAGAACATTTTAATTGATTGCGGAATGGAGCAAGGCAATGATGTGTATGAGAATCAGGAGCTTCCAATTCCAGCGTGTGATGTTGATTATGTGCTTCTTACCCACGCACATATTGACCATTCAGGACTTATTCCACTTCTTTATGTGAATGGTTTCAGGGGAAAGATATACTGTACAGAGGCGACAGTACAGCTATGTGACATAATGTTAAGAGATAGTGCACATATACAGATGTTTGAAGCTGAGTGGCGTAACAGAAAGGCTAAGCGTTCTAATGGCACTTTAAAGGAATTTATTCCATTATATGATGCAAAAGCAGTATATGAGGTTATGAAGCAGTTCGTTGGTCTTGAATATGAGAAGATTGTAAAGATTGATGATAATGTGAGCATAAGATTAAGAGATGTAGGACATCTGCTTGGTTCTGCCAGTATTGAAGTATGGGCATCAGAAGATACACCAGAGGGCAGGGTTGAAAGAAAGCTTGTATTCTCTGGAGATATAGGCAATGTTCATAAGCCGATAACCAAGGACCCTGCAACAGTTGCAGATGCAGATTATGTTGTTATGGAGTCAACTTATGGCAACAGAAGCCATAATGGAACACCTGATTATGTGGCTGAGCTTGTCAAAGTATTCAAGCGTACATTTGACAGAGGCGGTAATGTTGTTATACCATCATTTGCGGTTGGAAGAACACAGGAGCTTTTATATCATATAAGAAAGATAAAAGCGGATGGACTTATGGACAGGGATTTTGATGTGTATGTCGACAGCCCTCTTGCAATTGAAGCTACAGAGGTGTTTAGTAAGAATGTAGAGCAGTGCTTTGATGAAGATGCGATTGAACTTGTAAGACAGGGGATTAATCCTTTATCTTTTCCGGGGCTTAAATATGCCATATCAAGTGAAGAGTCCAAGATGATTAATTTTGATACTAATCCTAAGGTAATCATATCAGCATCTGGTATGTGTGAGGCCGGACGAATAAGACATCATTTAAAGCACAATCTGTGGAGACCAGAGTGTACGATACTTTTTGTAGGTTATCAGGCCAATGGTACAACAGGACGAATTATTGTTGACGGAATTGACGAGATTAAGTTATTTGGTGAGCCAATTCAGGTAAAAGCAGAGATTGCACAGCTTCCGGGTTCAAGCGGACACGCTGATAAAGACGGTCTGATTCATTGGGTGAATGCATTTACCAATAAGCCAAGAAAGGTATTCGTTGTACACGGTGAGGACAGTGTGTGTGAAGAATTTACACAATGTCTTAAAGAAGAATATGGTTTTGATGCGTATGCTCCATATACCGGCACTTCATTTGACCTGATTACAGGACAGATGATTGCTGAGGGCAATAAGGAGAAGAAGAGCAGAAGAACAACAGTTAATAAGCGTAATAAGAGCGTATTTGACAGGCTTGTTGCGGCTGGTAAGAGACTTATGAGTGTTATTGCACACAATGAGGGCGGTGCGAATAAGGATCTTGCGAAGTTTACAGACCAGATTAATTCACTTTGCGATAAATGGGACAGATAAGAGAATAATTTAAGATGAAATAATTATAAATATAATAATAGTAAATTATTATTAATAATATAATTATATATAATTTAAGCGATTAGATAAGAATGGAGATTATTATGAAAAAAATGCTTTTTGTATTCAATCCTAATTCTGGTAAGGCTCAGATTAAGAATTCTTTGTTAAAGATTATTCAGATATTCTCCAATGCGGACTATGAGGTTACTGTGTATCCTACGAAAGCAGCACTGGACGGATTTGAGAGAGTTAAAGCTGATGAAGGACGATATGATGTTATTGTATGCAGTGGCGGCGATGGTACTCTTAATGAGATTGTCAGTGCTGTAGCAGGATATAGTACAGTTAAACCACCGATAGGTTATATTCCAAGCGGTTCTACTAATGATTTTGCCAGGAGTCTTGGAATACCGTCAGATAAGATCAGGGCTGCTTGCAATATAATCAATGGTGAAAGCTTTCCATGCGATATAGGAATTGCCAATGACCATAAATATTTTAATTATGTGGCAGCTTTTGGTGCATTTACAGATGTTGCCTACGAAACACCGCAGGATCTTAAGAATGTGTTAGGTCATCAGGCGTATGTTATTGAGGGTGTTAAGAGATTATCTAATCTTAAGGCTTGCAGAATGAAGATTAAGAGCGATGAACTTAATGTGGAAGATTCATTTATATATGGAATGGTTAGCAACGCAAGCTCAATAGGCGGAATGAAAGGCCTTATAGCAGAAGGAGTTGATTATCAGGACGGAATGTTTGAAGTTACCCTTATAAGGGAGATTAAGAATCCTATGGATTTACAGGCAATAGTTAATGCTTTTATAACACAGAAGATAGATGACTGCGATATGGTATATACATTTAAGACCAAGGATATAACATTTGAGTCAAAGGAAGAAGTTAAGTGGACACTTGACGGAGAATTTGGAGGCATACATAATAATGTCAACTTAAAAGTCTGCCAGAAAGCGGTGGATTTCATAGTTAAGAAAAGAAGGAAAAAAGAAGAAAAAGATTTATTAAATTAATAAGCGGATTGATAAAGTTAATTAAATTAATAATTGTTTGTAAAAAATATGTCGAAATATTAAATAATTAAAGTGATAAAAGCTATCAGCAAGGGTATATGGCTTTTATCACTTTATTTTTTTACAACTTTAGTTTTAAGGGCAGAAAATGGAACTTAAAAGATAAACAATTTAGACACAATTTCAAATTTTATGATAAAGTGATGTTGGAATATGGGCTGATAGAAAGATGACTTGATATATAAAATGTATTAATATGTTTGCGTATAATATATTTTAAGTGCTGATTCAATGAAATAGTCAGATAATAATGTATTAAATTACAAATAATTGAATAATCTGATAATTTAACCGAATAAAAAGTTTACAAGATAAAAAAATAGGAGTATATTAAGCACAAGAAAAACAAGTCTACCACATTTGTGGGTTAAATCAGACGATTGTTAATTATACAAATCATACGATAAGACTTGCATTACAGATTATATATGAAAGGATGAGCAGACTATGGAAAATCAAAATAATCAGCCTGGACTTTACAGCCCACAGTTTGAACACGATAACTGTGGCATCGGTGCAGTTGTAAGCATCAAGGGAGTAAAGACACATCAGACAGTATCAGACGCATTAAGCATCGTTGAGAACCTCGAACACAGAGCAGGTAAAGATGCAGAGGGAAAGACTGGTGATGGTGTAGGTATCCTTCTTCAAATATCACATAAATTCTTTAAGAAAGCAGTTAAACCTCTTGGAATTAAGATTGGTGAGGAAAGAGAGTATGGTGTAGGTATGTTCTTCTTCCCACAGGACGAACTTGCAAGAAACCGTGCTAAGAAGATGTTTGAAATCATCGTTGAAAAAGAAGGTCTTGAGTTCTTAGGCTGGAGAGAAGTTCCAACCTTTCCTAATGTACTTGGTAAAAAGGCAGTTGACTGTATGCCATACATTATGCAGGGCTTTGTAAAGAAACCTAAGGATGTTAATAAGGGAATTGACTTTGATAGAAAGCTTTATGTTGCAAGACGTGTATTCGAGCAGACAGCAGAAGATACATATGTCTGTTCGCTTTCAAGCAGAACTATTGTATACAAGGGTATGTTCCTTGTTGGACAGTTAAGAACATTCTTTAAGGATCTTGTAGATGAAGATTATGAGTCAGCTATTGCACTTGTTCATTCAAGATTTTCAACTAACACTAACCCAAGCTGGGAACGTGCTCATCCTAATAGATTTATTGTTCATAATGGTGAGATTAATACAATCAAAGGTAACGCAGATAGAATGTTATCAAGAGAAGAAACTATGGTTTCTCCATATCTTGAAGATGAAATGTCTAAGATAACACCAGTTGTTAATACTAACGGTTCAGATTCAGCTATGTTAGATAATACTCTTGAATTCTTTGTAATGAATGGTATGCCACTTCCACTTGCTGTTATGATTACAATTCCAGAGCCTTGGAGCAATAATAAAGCTATGGAGCAGGAGAAGAAAGACTTCTACCAGTATTATGCAACAATGATGGAGCCTTGGGACGGACCTGCTTCAATCCTCTTCTCAGATGGAGATATTATGGGAGCAGTTCTTGATAGAAATGGTCTTCGTCCTTCAAGATACTATATTACTAATGATGGTTATCTTATTCTTTCATCAGAAGTAGGTGCACTTCCAATAGATGAGAGTAGAATTAAAGTTAAGGACAGACTTCATCCAGGAAAAATGCTTCTTGTAGATACAGTTAAGGGAGAGCTTATTGATGATGACAAGCTTAAAGAGCAGTATGCAACTAAGCAGCCTTATGGTGAATGGCTTGATAACAATCTTATAAATCTTTGTGATTTAAAGATTCCTAACAAGAAAGTTCCAACACATACTAAGGAAGAAAGAGCAAGATTACAGAAAGCTTTCGGTTATACATATGAAGATTTCAGAACATCAATACTTCCAATGGCACTTAATGGAGCAGAGTCAATTGGAGCTATGGGTATAGATACACCACTTGCGGTGCTTTCTAACAGACACCAGCCTTTATTTAACTATTTTAAGCAGTTATTTGCACAGGTTACTAATCCACCTATTGATTCGATAAGAGAAAAGATTGTAACTTCAACTACTGTATATCTTGGTAAAGATGGAAATGTGCTTGAGGAAAAGCCAGAGAACTGTAAGAACTTAAAGATTAACAATCCTATTCTTACTAATACAGATCTTTTAAAGATTAAGAATATGAAAGTTGAAGGCTTTAAGGTAGAGACAATTCCTATTACATATTATAAGAATACATCAATTGAAAAGGCTATTGACCATATATTCGTAGAGGTTGACAGGGCACACAGAGAAGGTGCTAACATCATTATCCTTTCAGACAGGGGTGTTGATGAGAATCACGTTGCAATTCCATCACTTCTTGCAGTAGGTGCTGTACAGCATTACCTTGTACAGACTAAGAAGAGAACAAGTATGGCAGTTATACTTGAAAGTGGTGAGCCAAGAGATGTACATCATTTTGCAACACTTTTAGGATATGGTGCATCAGCTATCAACCCATATCTTGCACAGGAGAGCATACAGGAGCTTATCGACCTTAATATGCTTGACAAGGATTACTATGCAGCAGTTGATGACTACAACAATGCTATTATAAGTGGTATTGTTAAGATTGCAGCTAAAATGGGTATTTCAACAATCCAGTCATATCAGGGTGCTAAGATATTTGAGGCAATTGGTATTAACTCAGATGTAATTAATAAGTACTTCACTGGTACTGTATCAAGAATTGAAGGAATCGGACTTAAGGATATTCAGGAAGATGTGGAAACACTTCATTCTAAGGCATTTGATCCACTTGGACTTTCAACAGATACAACTCTTGACAGTGAGGGCGCTCATAAGATGAGAAGTGGAAAAGAAGAACATCTTTACAATCCACAGACAATACATCTTTTACAGCTTGCAGCACGTACAGGTGATTATAATACATTTAAGGAATATACAGCTCTTGTTAATAAAGAAGAGGGCGTTAAGAACTTAAGAGGACTTATGGATATCAAGTTCCCTAAGAAGGGAATAAATATAGATCAGGTAGAGAGTGTTGATTCTATCGTTAAGAGATTTAAGACCGGTGCTATGTCATACGGTTCCATCTCTAAGGAAGCACACGAGACTATGGCTATTGCTATGAATATGCTTCACGGCAAGTCTAACTCAGGTGAAGGTGGAGAAGATGAAGACAGACTTACAGTAGGTGCTGACGGACTTAACAGATGTTCAGCTATCAAGCAGGTAGCTTCAGGACGTTTTGGTGTTACAAGCAAGTATCTTGTAAGTGCTAAGGAAATCCAGATTAAGATGGCACAGGGTGCTAAGCCAGGTGAAGGTGGACATCTTCCAGGAAAGAAGGTATATCCTTGGATTGCAAAGACACGTCTTTCAACACCAGGTGTATCACTTATATCACCACCACCTCATCACGACATTTATTCTATCGAAGATTTAGCACAGCTTATATATGATTTAAAGAATGCCAACAAGAATGCAAGAATATCAGTTAAGCTTGTATCAGAAGCAGGTGTTGGTACTATAGCTTCTGGTGTTGCCAAGGCAGGTGCACAGGTTATCCTTATATCAGGTTATGATGGAGGTACTGGTGCAGCTCCAAGAAGTTCTATACATAATGCAGGACTTCCTTGGGAATTAGGACTTGCAGAAGCTCATCAGACACTTACAATGAACGGACTTCGTAATAAGGTTATAATCGAGACAGATGGTAAGCTTATGAGCGGACGTGATGTTGCAATAGCAGCTATGCTTGGTGCAGAAGAATTCGGTTTTGCAACAGCTCCACTTGTAACAATGGGCTGTGTAATGATGAGAGTATGTAACCTTGATACTTGTCCAGTTGGTATTGCTACACAGAATCCTGAGCTTAGAAAGAGATTTGCAGGCAAGCCTGAATATGTTGTCAACTTTATGAGATTTATCGCACAGGAGCTTCGTGAATATATGGCAAAGCTTGGTGTTAAGACTGTTGATGAACTTGTAGGAAGAACAGATTTCCTTGAAGCAAGAGAAGATGTAGAGGGAAGCGGAAGAGCTTCAAAGGTTGACCTTTCTAATATACTTAACAATCCTTATGTTAAGGAAGCTTCTTCAATTAAGTATGATAAGAAGAATGTATATGACTTTGAACTTGAGAAGACAGTAGATGAGAAGATTCTTATTAAGAAGCTTTCGGATGCTATGGATAAGAAGCAGAAGAGAAGTGTTGAGGTTGATGTAACTAATACAGATAGAGCATTAGGAACACTTCTTGGTGCAGAGATAACAAGAAGATTTGGTGAGAGCCTTGCAGAAGATACTTATACAGTTAAATGTACAGGTGCTGGCGGACAGAGCTTCGGTGCATTTATCCCTAAGGGACTTACACTTGAACTTGTCGGTGACAGCAACGATTACTTCGGAAAAGGTCTTTCAGGTGGTAAGCTTATTGTATATCCACCAACAGGTGTATCTTATAAGGAAGATGAGAATATCATCATCGGTAACGTAGCACTCTATGGAGCAACAAGTGGCAAGGCATTTATCAATGGTGTAGCAGGTGAGAGATTCTGTGTACGTAACTCTGGTGCAACAGCAGTTGTTGAAGGTACTGGCGACCATGGTTGTGAATATATGACAGGCGGAAGGGTTGTTGTACTTGGTAGAACTGGTAAGAACTTCGCAGCAGGTATGAGCGGCGGTGTTGCATATGTTCTTGATGATGACACAACACTTTATAAGAGAGTCAACAAGCAGCTTGTATCACTTGAACCTGTAACTAACAAGTATGATGTACTTGAACTTAAGCAGATGATTACAGAACACGTTGCTTATACTAATTCTAAGAAGGGTAAAGAAGTGTTAGACAACTTTGGCGAATATCTTCCTAAGTTTAAGAAGATTATGCCACATGATTATAAGAAGATGCTTAATATGATTGTTCAGATGGAAGAAAAAGGTCTTAGCAGTGAACAGGCTCAGATTGAAGCATTTTATGCAGCAACTAAGTAAGATAGAAATGTACAATAACAGATATGTATTAGCAGATTATAAGTCTGCTGGTACATATTTGTGAAAATGTGTATTTGAAAGGAGATAATCATGGGAAAACCAACTGGATTTTTAGAATATGAACGTGTGGAAGCTAAAGCAGTTTCACCAAAAGAAAGAATAAAGAATTTTAATGAATTTCATACACCACTTTCAGAAGCTGAGCAGAGATGCCAGAGTGCCCGCTGTATGGATTGTGGCGTGCCATTCTGCCAGTCAGGTATGAATATAAAAGGAATGACAAGTGGCTGTCCTCTTAACAACCTTATTCCTGAATGGAATGACCTTGTATACACGGGCAACTGGGAGCAGGCTTATAACAGATTACATAAGACAAGCAATTTTCCTGAATTTACAAGCCGTGTATGTCCTGCACTTTGCGAGAAGGCTTGTACCTGTGGACTTAATGGTGATCCAGTATGTACTAAGGAAAATGAGATGGCTATAATTGAGCATGCATATGCCAATGGACTTGCTGGTCCTAAGCCACCTAAGGCAAGAACAGGAAAGAGAATTGCTGTAATAGGTTCAGGCCCTTCAGGACTTGCAGTAGCAGACCAGTTAAACCAGAGAGGTCATCTTGTGACAGTATATGAAAGAGCTGACAGGGTAGGCGGTCTTTTAAGATACGGAATACCTAATATGAAGCTTGAAAAGCATATAATTGACAGAAAGATAGATGTTATGAAGGAAGAAGGAATTGAATTCATAACAGAAGCTAATATTGGACAGAATATTAAAGCTAAGAAGATAATGGAAGATTATGATGCTGTTGTGCTTGCTGTAGGTGCTTCTAATCCTAGAGATATCAATGCACCTGGAAGAGATGCCAATGGAATACATTTTGCAGTAGATTTCCTCACAGCTACAACTAAGAGCCTTCTTGACTCAGATCTTACAGATGGCAAATATATCAATGCCAAAGACAAGAATGTTATTGTAATTGGTGGTGGTGATACAGGTAATGACTGTGTCGGAACTTGTATAAGACACGGCTGTAAGTCGGTAACACAGCTTGAAATGATGCCAAAAGCACCAGATGTAAGAAGAGATACTAATCCTTGGCCACAGTGGCCTTTAGTCTGCAAGACTGATTATGGTCAGGAAGAAGCTATAGCAGTATTTGGACACGACCCAAGAATATATACAACAACAGTTAAGGAATTTAAGAAGGATAAGAAGGGCAATCTTGAAAAGGTTGTAACTGTCCAGCTTGAATCTAGGGTTGATGAGAAGACAGGAAGAAGAATGATGGTTCCGGTTGAGGGAACAGAAAAAGAACTTCCTTGTGAGCTTGTTCTTATAGCTGCTGGTTTCCTTGGAACACAGAAGTATCTTACAGATGCATTTGGTGTTGAGGTTAATGAGAGAACTAACATAAAGACAGATGTAGACAAGTTCGCTACTAATGTAGCAGGAGTATTCGCTGCCGGCGACTGCCACACAGGTCAGTCACTTGTTGTAAAGGCTATCAGACAGGGCAGGGACTGCGCTAGGGAAGTTGATAAGTATCTTATGGGATATACTAATCTGTAATTCTTAGTCTGTAAGTAAAGATTACATTTTATAAAACTATTAAAATAAGTAAGAAGCCCGCAAAGACTAGCGTATGGTCTTTGTGGGCTTTTTGAAGTGAAGTTGTATTGCTATATGTGGGATTTTTTCGTATACTTAATATTGTTTAAATTAAAGCCTGTAATTCGATATATAATTAAATTTATATATTGCAGGGATGAGTGTTGTTCAGGTTATTGGACTAAACTGCGGGTTTGGATACCAGTAATGGAATATGAATAAATAAATAGAAAGGTCAGAGATATATGAAGAACAAAGTAAATGGAATATTCAGAAAAGTATGTAATATGCTTGAATGGATGATATCGGCAATTCTTGTGGTTGTCGTTGCAGTTATGTGTGTGAGGTTTGTGTTTGATCTTGGCGGAATGTTTGATAGTGCACCAGTGGAATTCTTTGAAACTTTTGTTGCAGATATAATGACGCTGGCGGTTGGAGTTGAGCTTATTAAGATGTTATCACAGCATACGCCGGCAACAGTTGTTGAAGTGCTTATGTTTGCAATAGCAAGGGAGATGGTTACACATCATGATTCGGCACTTAACACAGCATTAGGTGTATTATCTATATGTGCGTTATTTGCTACAAGAAAGTTCTTCTTCTGCAAGAATGATTATGATGATAATAATGCAAAGGAAGAAGCTGATGCCAAGGACGAAATATTAAAATAAACATAAATAAATATAAATTATAAAAAATATATTGGCAAATTAATACCTGATGTGATACAATTCATTAGTATGTACATTGTACGAATAGAAAAGAGACTTCATATATATATTTAAGGAGGAATTATTAACAATGAGTTTTAAAGTTGAGAATATGGAAGAAAAGAATATGGTCAAGCTTGTAATCGAGGCTACAGCTGAAGAATTCGAAGCAGGTCTTAATACAGCTTTTAATAAGAATAAGAATAAGATTAGTGTTCCTGGTTTCAGAAAAGGCAAGGCTCCAAGAAAGATGGTAGAAAAGCTTTACGGAACAGAAATCTTCTACGAAGATGCAGCTAATGCAATTATTCCTGATGCTTATGCTAAGGCAGCAGATGAAAGCGAATTAGAGATAGTTTCACAGCCTAAGATTAATGTAGTTCAGATTGAAGCTGGAAAGCCTTTCATATTTGAAGCTGTTGTAGCTGTTAAGCCAGAAGTAGAACTTGGACAGTACAAGGGTGTAGAAGTAGAGAAGTGTGATACAGAAGTTACAGATGCTGATGTTGAAGAAGAATTAAAGAAGGTTCAGGATAAGAATTCAAGAGTTGTTACTGTTGAAGACAGAGCTGTTAAAAATGGCGATATGACAACAATTGACTTTGAAGGATTTGTTGATGGTGTAGCATTTGAAGGCGGTAAGGGTGAGAACTATCCACTTACAATCGGTTCACATTCATTCATTGATAATTTCGAAGAGCAGATTATAGGTATGAACATTGGTGATGAGAAAGAAATCAACGTAACATTCCCAGAAGAATACCACGCTGAAGAATTAAAGGGTAAGCCAGCTATGTTCAAGGTAAAGGTTAACGAGATTAAGGAAAAGGTTCTTCCAGAACTTGATGATGATTTCGCTCAGGACGTATCTGACTTTGATACACTTGCAGAATACAAGGATGATTTAAAGAAGACAATAGCAGAACGTAAGGCTAACGAAGCTAAGGCTAAGAAGGAAGACGAAGCAATCGCTAAGATTATCGAATCTTCTAAGATGGATATTCCAGAAGCTATGGTTAACACACAGGTTAACAGAATGTTAGAAGATTTCGCTCAGAGATTACAGATGCAGGGATTATCAGTAGAACAGTACTTCCAGTATACAGGTGTAACTGCTGAGAAGATTATCGAAGATATGAAGCCAGAAGCAGTTAAGAGAATTCAGTCAAGACTTGTTCTTGAAGCAGTTGTTAAGGCAGAAGGTCTTACAGCTTCAGAAGAAGAATTCCAGGATGAGCTTAACAAGATGGCTGAGCAGTACAAGATGGAAATCGAAAAAGTTAAAGAATTTATGGGTGAATACGAAGAAAAGCAGATTAAGGAAGATATCGCAATCCAGAAGGCTGTTGATGTTATCGTTAACTCAGTAGTAGAAAAGTAATTAATACTTAATATACGAAAGCAATATAGACGGATTTAAGTGCAGGCTGCCTGTGTGCTACGGCATATAAGCAGCTATTGCCTGTCTGTATGCAGAATTTGTGTCAGTGCGCACTTGACACAGGTTTATATGCACAATATGTTATATAATCTGTGCGCAGAAATGAGGATTAAGATGAGTTTTGTACCTTATGTCATTGAACAGAACAGCCGTGGAGAAAGATCTTATGATATTTATTCACGTTTGTTAAAAGACAGAATTATTTTTTTAGGTGAAGAGGTTACAGATGTGTCTGCAAATCTTGTGGTTGCGCAGATGTTATTCCTTGAAGCAGAAGATCCAAGCAAGGATATACATTTTTATATTAACAGCCCAGGTGGTTCTGTGTCTGCAGGTTTTGCAATATATGATACTATGCAGTACATTAAGTGCGATGTGTCTACAATCTGTATTGGTATGGCAGCTAGTATGGGAGCATTTCTTCTTTCAGGCGGAACTAAAGGCAAAAGACTTGCTCTTCCTAATGCTGAGATTATGATTCATCAGCCATCAGGTGGTGCAAGAGGACAGGAAACAGAGATCAGAATAGTTGCAGAGAACATTTTAAAGACAAGAAACAAATTGAATGAAATACTTGCAGCTAATACAGGTAAATCAGTAGAAGAAATCTCTCGAGATACAGAACGTGATAATTATATGACTGCACAGGAAGCTGTTGCATATGGTTTGATTGATAGTGTTGTTGAAAAGAGATAGTTGCTTAACGGGACTGTAGCTTTTCGCACAGTCCCGTTTTTACTTTATAGGAAATTGCATTTCCTATAAAGTAAAAACGCTCCGCGGGGATGCGACCCATGTGGAGATGAAGATGCACTTGCGTGCCCACATGGGCGCGCAAAGAGTCACAAAGTGACTCTTTGTTCAGACAATAATACAGTGGGTACATTTGTTAATCAGGTGTATAAAGCTGTTATAGTAATTGTGGAGGAAGTATGGCAGGCAGAAATGTAGATGAAAAGCTAAGATGCTCATTCTGTAATAAAACACAGGATCAGGTTAAGAAGCTTATAGCTGGCCCTAATGGGGCGTATATATGTGATGAGTGTGTAGGAATATGTGCTGACATTCTTGACGAAGAATTTGAAAATGAGGAAGATGTTCAGGAAGATGCTGAGGGTATGAATATCAACCTTTTAAAACCTAAAGAAATCAAAGAATTTCTTGATGATTATGTGATTGGACAGGATGAGGCCAAAAAGGTATTATCAGTTGCTGTATATAATCATTACAAGAGAATATTATCAGCCAAAGATGTCGATGTAGAGCTTCAGAAGAGTAATATTCTTATGTTAGGACCTACAGGTTCAGGTAAGACATTTCTTGCCCAGAATCTTGCAAGGCTTCTTAATGTACCATTTGCAATTGCAGATGCTACAACACTTACAGAAGCAGGTTATGTAGGTGAGGATGTAGAGAACATTTTATTAAAGCTTATTCAGGCGGCTGATTATGATGTTGAAAAGGCACAATATGGAATTATCTATATTGATGAGATAGATAAGATAACTAAGAAGTCGGAAAATGTATCTATAACAAGAGATGTATCCGGCGAGGGCGTACAGCAGGCACTTCTTAAGATATTAGAGGGAACTGTTGCTTCTGTTCCACCACAGGGAGGAAGAAAGCACCCACAGCAGGAGCTTATTCCGATTGACACAACTAACATTCTCTTTATATGTGGTGGTGCTTTTGACGGACTTGAGAAGATTATAGAAGCAAGAATGGATCAGAGTACAATCGGATTTAATTCACAGATTAAAGATAAGACAGCAACTGAAGATGTTGGAGAGATGTTCCATAAGGCACTTCCACAGGATCTTATTAAGTTCGGTCTTATTCCTGAATTTGTAGGAAGAGTACCTGTTGTTGTTGCACTTGATTCATTAGATGAGGAGTCACTTGTAAGAATTCTTAGAGAACCTAAGAATGCTATACTTAAGCAGTATAAGGCATTATTAAGCCTTGATGAAGTGGATCTGGAATTCGATGATGATGCAGTTAAAGCTATTGCACATAAGAGCTTTGAAAGGAAGACTGGAGCAAGAGGATTACGTTCTATATTAGAAGCTGTTATGAACGAAGTTATGTATGAAGTGCCATCTGATGAAACGATAGCAAGATGTACAATAACTAAGGATGCAGTTATGGGGACAGGAAAGCCTGTTATAGAGTATAGAACTGATGAAGTTAAGAAAGCACAATAAATTATGAATATGATTACAATACCAGTAATTGCGTTAAGAAGTATGACCGTGTTACCCGACATGGTCATACATTTTGATATAAGCAGAAAAATATCAATTAAAGCAGTAGAAGCTGCTATGGAAAATGATGAGAAGGTGCTGCTGTTGACACAGACCGACTCAGCAGTTAAAAGTCCTACAGCTAAAGATTTATATATGACAGGAACTATAGCTTCTGTTAAGCGGGTTATAAGAATGCCTAATAAGTTAGTAAGAGTGCAGGTTGAGGGACTTAAGAAGGCTGTAGCCGCAGACATTAATACTGAGGGTGATTACATATATGCAGATGTACAGGAGTGCAGTACATTTATAGAAGAAACGGATAAAGTATCAGATAAAGCTATTGTCATTGGAATGAATGAATTATTAAGACAATATGCGGCTGCTAATCCAAGATGTAATAAGGAGATGCTTAATCACTGGCTGGCGATTGACAATGCCAGAGAACTTATGAGCAGTGTAATCTGTGATTTTCCTATGGAATATACTGACCGTCAGAAGTTCCTTGAGATGAATAATATACTTGATATGTATGAATATATTGCGGGGATACTTATAGAGCTGACGCAAGCGTATAGTATTAAAGAAGAAATATCTGGTAAAGTCAGGGCTAAAGTAGATGAGAACCAGAGAGAATATATATTAAAAGAACAGCTTGAAATTCTTAATAAGGAGCTTGGGCAGGATGAGTATTCTGAAACGAATGAATTAGAAGAAAAGATAGATAAGCTTAATGCTTCTGATGAAGTAAAGGATAAGCTTCATAAGGAGGTAAAAAGGCTTAAGAACTTATCTAAGGGTTCATCAGAGGTCAATGTTGAAAGAACATATATTGAGAATTGTCTTGAACTTCCTTGGAATAATATGTCAGAGGATAACAATGATATTATTAATGCAAGAAAAGTGCTTGATAATGACCATTATGGAATGAAAGATATTAAAGACAGAATAATAGAGGCACTTGCTGTAAGAAATATAACTTCTAATACAGATGCTCCGATATTATGTCTTGCAGGACCTCCGGGAACAGGAAAGACTTCAATAGCACGTTCGGTGGCGGCTGCCCTTAATAAAGAATATGTAAGGATATGTCTTGGCGGAGTAAAAGATGAAGCAGAGATAAGAGGACATAGAAAGACATATGTCGGTGCAATGCCGGGAAGAATAATAGAGGGTTTAAAGAAGGCAGGAACAGCCAATCCATTAATGCTTCTTGATGAGATTGATAAGGTGAGCAATGATTATAAATCAGATACAGCCTCGGCTCTTCTGGAAGTGTTAGACAGCGAGCAGAATTCACATTTTACGGATCATTATATAGAAATGCCTGTAGATTTATCTAAGGTATTATTTATAGCAACGGCTAATGATTTATCAACACTCAGCAGACCGCTGCTTGACAGAATGGAGATTATAGAAGTATCTGGCTATAGTGTTAATGAGAAGCTTCATATAGCAAAGGAACACCTTGTTGGCAAGCAGCTTCGTAAGAACGGGCTTGCCACATCACTTTTAAAGATATCAGACTCAGCATTAAAGCATATAATTCTTGGTTACACTAAAGAGTCAGGTGTGAGGGAGCTTGAAAGACAGATCGCCAAAATATGCAGAAAAGCAGTAACCAAGCTGTATGAGGCAGGAGTTTTTAATGCTGATGGCACAAGAAACAAAGAAGTCAAGGTGTGCATAAGAATAACGGACAAGAATTTGACTGATTATCTTGGCAATATTAAATATAAGACTGACAAAGCATACAAGAAGCCACAGGTAGGAATTGTAAGAGGACTTGCATGGACAAGCGTTGGTGGTGAAACTCTTGAAATAGAAGTTAATGCAATGCCGGGAAGTGATGATTTGAGGCTCACAGGCAATATGGGAGATGTTATGAAAGAGTCTGCTATGATTGCGTATTCTTATGTGAGAGCTATTACTGAGAGTGGAAAATATAAAGTTGATATGAAGTATTTTGATGAACATATGCTTCATCTTCATATACCAGAAGGAGCAGTTCCTAAAGATGGTCCATCAGCAGGAGTGACAATGACAACGGCTATGTTGTCGGCAGTTACAGGTATACCGGTAAGACCAGATGTCGCTATGACAGGCGAGGTGACTCTTAGAGGAAGGGTACTTGCAATAGGCGGGCTTAAGGAAAAGCTTCTTGCGGCCAAGCTTGCTGGTATGAAGAAAGTGCTTGTGCCAGAAGAAAATGTATCTGATGTAGAAGAGTTAGATGCAGAGATAACTGACGGCTTAGAACTTGTATATGTAAAGGATATGTCAGAGGTTCTTAATAATGCACTTGTATTATAGAGCATAGAAATGAGGATAAATATGGTAATTAAAAAGGTTAATCTTGATATAGTAATAGGTGTGACAAGTGCTATACCAGATACAGAGTTTCCAGAGGTAGCATTTGCGGGCAAATCAAATGTTGGTAAGTCATCTTTGATTAATGCTCTTATGAATAGAAAATCATATGCAAGAACATCGTCACAGCCTGGTAAGACACAGACTATTAATTTCTACAATATTAATGATGCGATGTATCTTGTTGACCTTCCGGGATATGGATATGCCAATGCCAGTCCTGCGGTAAAGGCAAAATGGGGTAAGATGATAGAGAAATATTTAAGACAGTCTGCTAATCTAAAGCAGGTGTTCTTATTAGTTGACATAAGACACGACCCATCAGAGAATGATAAGATGATGTATAACTGGATTGTTGATAACGGCTTCAGACCGGTTATAATTGCAACAAAGCTTGATAAATTAAAGAGAAGCCAGATAGCAAAGCACGTTAAAGCTGTAAGAGCAGGTCTTGGTCTTAAAGAAGATGATATACTCATACCATTTTCTTCACAGACAAAGCAGGGGCTTGATGAACTGTGGAATACAATAGAGGGCTACATCGGGCAGTAATTATTAAAGATGCACATTATGCAGTAACAACTGGTATGGCATAAAAAGTAACAGCTGGAATATTATAAAAAGTCAGATAATCGCAGTAACAGATATATTAAACTGGTTGTAATTATTTATGAAAAGTAGTATAGTTGTTGGTGTTGTGGGTTGATTAATTACATTTGAAGAATTGTAGGATAATTTACAGGAGGATTATTAGTATATGTTGACAGTAACAATTTTACTTGATTCAGTTGAGAAAGTTCAAAGATTTGTGAGCAAAATAAGCAGATATTCGTGTGGATTCGATGTCGAATGTGGCAATAGCTGTGTTGATGGTAAGTCTCTTGTTGGATTATTCAGCCTTGATATAAGCAGACCACTCCAGCTGACAGTTAATGGCGGCGAGAGTGAGATTGAAGATGTGTTAAGAGATATTAACGAATTTATGCAGTATTAAGGAAGCAGAATTTCTTGGACTGGAATGGAGAAAGAATTGAAGAAGATACTAAGTATATTAATTGCAATGATGTTATCAGTGTCTTTAATGGCCTGTGGAAAAGCTGCTGACAGCCAGACACAGACTAAAGAAGAGGATAATCTTTTATCAGGAAAACATCACGTTACAATTACAGTGCAGGATTATGGTGATATTAATGTGGAATTAGATGCTGATGCAGCACCTATTACAGTGACTAATTTTATTAATCTTGCTAATGATGGATTTTATGATGGACTTACATTTCATAGAATAATCAAAGGTTTTATGATACAGGGTGGTGATCCACTTGGCAATGGAACAGGTGGCTCGGATAATAAGATAAAGGGCGAGTTCAGCAATAATGGAATTGAGAATAGCCTCTCACATACAAGAGGAGCAATCTCAATGGCACGTTCAAGCAATAATGACAGTGCAAGTTCACAGTTCTTTATAGTTCATAAAGACAGTACATACCTTGATGGTAATTATGCCTGTTTTGGTTATGTAACAGATGGTATGGATATTGTAGATAAGATATGTGCCAATGTTAAGGCAACAGATGACAATGGTACGGTTGCTAAGAATAACCAGCCGATTATAACTAAGATAGCAGTTATTGATTAGGAATAATATCGGATTATAGAAATAACAATGGATTGTAATAACTGGAGTTATAGATTTGGGTAACAATTGTAATAACCTGTGTTACAGGTCTTGATTACAATTGTAAATATGAAGTGTAAAAAAGGTGTGATAGGAATTAATCTTATCACACCTTTAAAAATATTAATTAATGCGGAAAATGGGACTTGAACCCACACGTGGTAACCCACACAAGAATCTGAATCTTGCTCGTCTGCCATTCCGACATTTCCGCTAACTATATTATTGTATTCTAAGGCAGGGATTTTGTCAAGGCATAAAGAAGTACTAGTTAGCAGATACACTTAATTTAAAGAAGATTAAAAATCAATAGTAAGAATTTGAAGATAGATTTAATATTATTTTTAAAAAGTGACAGTTATATAACAAAATTAAAGACGAATTAAAAATAATAGAAAAAATTGTAAAAAGCTGTTGACAAAGTGTTACGCAGATGATAATATAATCAAGTCGTTGGGAAACAGCGATTAACTAAATAAGCAGTCGTGGCGGAATTGGCATACGCGCTAGACTAAGGATCTAGTCCATATTGCTTGGGTGCGGGTTCAAGTCCCGCCGACTGCACTTTATTGAGGGAAGCTGGTCAGGCTTCCCTTTTTCTATATCAATATATAGATATAGAAAGTAAATATGTATGCAGATTGTGATTATGAAAATATCTGTTTATGCAAAGGCATCAGTGTCTTATATAAAAGGTTAAGTGTATTTATAGGAAAATAATAATATATTACACAGAATATTAATTGGTAAAATATAAAAAATGATAAATAAGGAAATAAGGATATTATGAAAAAAGTATTGACAATAGCGGGAAGTGATTGTAGCGGAGGTGCTGGAATACAGGCGGATTTAAAGACATTTGCCGCACACGGTGTATATGGAATGAGTGTTATTACATCACTTACAGCACAGAATACAACGGGCGTATATGGAATAATGAATTGTAAGAAAGGCTTTACAGCAAGCCAGATAGATGCGGTATTTGAGGATATAAGACCAGATGCGGTAAAGATTGGAATGGTGTCTGAACCATACATAGTAGAGGAGATAGCAGAAGAATTAAGAAAATACAAAGCGGTTAATATTGTGTTAGATCCGGTTATGGTGTCAACAAGTGGTAAGAAGCTCATCACTAAAGAAGCAGAGGAAGTGCTTATTAAGAAGCTTATGCCGCTTGCAACAGTTATAACACCTAATATTCCAGAAGCTGAAAGTCTGTCAGGCATAACTATTAATGACAGATATGATATGGAAAAAGCGGCAGAAATCATCTATAAAAAGATAAATATTAATGATGAAGGACCGGCAGTTCTTGTAAAAGGCGGACATTCCATTAATTGTGCTAATGATTATCTGTATACAGAGATTGGAACAAGCTGGTTTGAGGCAGAAAGAGTAGATAATCCTAATACACACGGAACAGGCTGTACGCTGTCATCTGCTATTGCATGTAATATAGCAGAGGGGTATAGTGTTAAGGAGTCGGTTGCAAGGGCGAAGGAATACATAACAGGTGCTCTTAAGGCTGGACTTAACATAGGTAAGGGAAGTGGACCTCTTAATCATATGTATGTGCTTGATAAGTAAAATGGTGTGGATAGGAGATTGATAATGGATAGTTTTATATATAGTATTAATGCAACAGTTCCTATATTTCTTGTGATGATTATAGGGTGGTTTATTAAACAGATAGGCCTTATTGATGACCATTTTGCCAATGTTGCTAACAGATATGTGTTTAAGGTGGCATTGCCAGCATTACTGTTCAGGGATTTGTCAAAGTCTGATTTTAAAGGTAAATTTGACCCGCAGTTTGTATTGTATTGCAGTATAGTAACAATACTTATGTTCTCATTAGTGTGGATAGCAACTGAGATATTAATGAAAGACGATACACAAAAGGGAGCGTTTGTGCAGGGTTCGTGCAGAAGCAGTGCAGCAATTCTTGGAATGGCATTTGTGCAGAATATGTATTCAGATACAGGAATGGCACCGCTTATGATTGTTGCAGCAGTTCCGTTATTTAATATATTTGCAGTCGTTGTACTTACATTTAAGGCACATCCGGCAGACAGCAGTGAAGCTGTTAAGGCTGGAAGAGGTAATAATATAAAAAAAGCATTTGTTAATATATTAAAAAATCCAATTATTATAGGTATAGTTCTTGGTTTTATATCATCAATGCTTAATATGAAGTATCCTGCAATTATTAATAAGACTATAGAAAGCCTTGCACAGACAGCAACACCTATAGCTTTAATATGCATTGGTGCAGGTTTTGAGGGGAGAAAAGCATTAAAGAAGATAAAGCCTACTATTATAGCAACATTTATTAAACTTATAGGACTTGCGGCAGTGTTTATTCCGGTTGCAGTATTTCTTGGCTTTAGAAATCAGGAGCTTGTGGCGGCTCTTATAATGCTTGCATCTCCTACTACAGTTACAAGCTATGTTATGGCAAAGAGTATGGATAATGATGAGGTATTATCATCAAGCATAATTGTTTTGACGACAGTATTATCAAGCATAACATTAACAGGCTGGATATTTATTTTAAGAGCATTAGGCTTGATATAAAGTTGTTGAAAATGTAATAGCTATATGTTATACTTCTAATAGTTATGAACAAAAAGGAGGTATTGTTGTGAAGCATATTAAGACAATCAGCAATCGCGTATTAAAGGATACAATGAAGCACGGTGGATGTGGCGAATGCCAGACATCATGTCAGTCAGCTTGTAAGACATCTTGCACAGTTGGTAACCAGAGCTGTGAGAATAAGAATAACTAATAATTAGTTAATTGGTTAGTGAAGGGTAAGAGAGTGCTAAAGCATTTTAGACACTCTCTTATTTCTGTTAAGACAGTTCATAGTTAGTGTATGTCTGATAGCTACAGGTATATTAGTTAACTGTGATTAAGAATAAATGGCTGTATACAGCCAATAGAAATTGAGGATAATTATGATACATCAGTATAAGAATAATGGATATAACATCGTGTTAGACGTAAATAGTGGTTCTGTACACGTTGTTGATGATATAGTATATGATATAATCGCACTTTATGAGAATTCAAGTGTTGATGAGATAGCAGATAAGCTTAAAGATAAATATAAGGAAGAAGATATCAGGGAAGCCTGTCAGGAGATAGAAGAATTAAAAGAAGAAGGACAGCTTTTCACGGAAGATATATATGAGCCATATATAGATTCATTTAAGGACAGACCTACAGTTGTTAAAGCTCTATGCCTTCATATTGCACACGACTGTAACCTTGCCTGCAGATATTGTTTTGCAGAAGAAGGTGAGTATCACGGAAGAAGAGCTCTTATGAGCTTTGAAGTTGGTAAGAAGGCATTGGATTTCCTTGTTGCTAATTCAGGCTCAAGAAGAAATCTTGAGGTTGACTTCTTTGGTGGTGAGCCAACAATGAATTTTGAAGTTGTAAAGCAGCTTGTAGAATATGGAAGAAGCCTTGAAGAAGAGCACAATAAGAAATTCCGTTTTACACTTACAACTAATGGTATACTTCTTAATGATGAGATACTTGATTTTGCCAATAAAGAGATGAGCAATATCGTATTAAGCATAGATGGACGTAAAGAGATTAATGATCTTATGCGACCAACAAGAAATAACCACGGAAGTTCATATGACATTATAATGCCTAAGTTTAAAAAGGTTGCTGAAAGCCGTAACCAGATGAATTATTATGTCAGAGGTACATTTACACATAACAATCTTGATTTTTCAGAAGATGTTCTTCACTTAGCAGACGAAGGTTTTGAGCAGATTTCGGTAGAGCCGGTTGTTGCACAGCCTACAGACTCTTATGCGATAAGAGAAGAAGACCTTCCAATTATATTTGAGCAGTATGATAAGCTTGCCAAGGAAATTATTAAGAGAAAGAAAGCAGGCAATGGGTTTAATTTCTTCCACTTTATGATTGATCTTAACGGTGGTCCTTGCGTGGCTAAGAGATTATCAGGCTGTGGCTCAGGATGTGAGTACCTTGCTGTTACTCCTTGGGGTGATTTCTATCCATGTCATCAGTTCGTAGGTAATGAAGATTTCCTTATGGGTAATGTTGATGAAGGCATAACCCGTAATGATATAAGAGATGAATTCAAGAGTTGTAATGTATATTCAAAAGAAAAGTGTAAGAACTGTTTTGCCAAGTTCTACTGTAGTGGTGGGTGTGCCGCTAATTCTTACAACTTCCATGGTAACATCAATGATGCATATGATGTTGGCTGTGAGATGCAGAAGAAGAGAATTGAATGTGCAATTATGATAAGAGCTGCGATGGCAGAAGATTAAAAGGAATGTTGAAGGGAGTATTAATAGTAAAATGAAGTACAATTTAACTAAGAAGATAAGCTATAGCATTATTATTCTTGTATTGCTTGTAGGACTTTCGCTTACAGCTATATTCGGAATGAACGGCAAAGGCTATGGCAGTGCTAAGGACATCAACTTAGGTCTTGACCTTGCAGGTGGTGTCAGTATTACTTATGAGATTAAAGAAGATAACCCAAGTTCCCAGGATATAGAAGATACTATATATAAGCTTGAGAAACGTATCGAGGGAAGAAGTACAGAATCTCAGGTCTACAAAGAAGGCGAGAACAGAATTACAGTAGAAATTCCAGGTGTTACAGATGCTAATGAAATTCTTACAGAATTAGGAACACCAGGTTCACTTGAATTCCTTGATTACACAGGTTATACAGCGTGGTCACAGGGAGAGGATTATACACCACTTCTTACAGGTTCTGACGTAAAGACAGCACAGGCTTACACAGATACATCATCTAAAGACAGCACACCATATGGTGTATCGCTTACATTTACAGATGAAGGTGGAGATAAGTTCGCTGAGGCAACAGCTAACAATATAGGAAGCAGAATATACATAGTATATGATGGTTCGGTTGTAAGTTATCCAACAGTTAATCAGGCTATAACAGGTGGTAATGCTTCTATTACAGGTATGGAAACATTTGATGCGGCAGATAATCTTGCTACATACATAAGAATTGGATCTATTCCTCTTACACTTAATGAAGTAAGCTCTAATATCGTAGGTGCACAGTTAGGACACGATGCAATTCATACAAGTCTTATAGCAGCAGCTATTGGTTTTGCATTGTTATGTGTATTTATGATTGCTATATACAGAGTACCAGGTGTTGTTGCAACACTTTCGCTTATTATATACACAACATTAGTATTATTCCTTGTAAGTGTATATGATCTTACATTAACACTTCCGGGTATTGCCGGTATCATACTTGGTATTGGTATGGCGGTTGATGCCAATGTTATTATCTATACACGTATCAGGGAAGAGATAGCCGCAGGAAAGAGTGTTGAGAATTCTATTCTTGCAGGTTATAACAAAGCTACATCAGCTATCGTTGATGGTAACGTAACAACACTTATTGCAGCTATTGTACTTTATATATTCGGTACTGGTCCTGTTAAGGGATTTGCAACAACTCTTGCAGTAGGTAACATAGTTTCAATATTTACAGCACTTGTAATTACTAAAGTTATTATGAAGCTTCTTTATAACTTTGGTCTTACTAAGCCATCGATGTATGGAAAGACAACACATAGAAGAACTTATGATATTCTTTCAATTAAGAAATGGACTATTACGGTTTCAATTGTTCTTATTGTTATTGGTTTTATAACAATGGGAGTACAGAGTGCACTTGGTAACAGAGCACTTAATTTCAGCCTTGAATTTGTTGGCGGTTCAACAACAAGCTTTACATTTGACAAAGAATATTCACAGTCAGAGATAGAGAATGATATTATTCCTGTAATCAGGGATGCTGCAGGTATAACAGAAGTACAACAGCAGAAGGTTCAGAACTCAACTAAGGTTTCATTTAAGACAACAGACCTTTCACTTGAGCAAAGAGAAGCTGTTGAGGAAGCTGTAACAGCTAAGTTCCCTATTGAAGATGGTTCAATAGTTGAGACAGACACAATCAGCTCATCTGTCAGCAGTACTATGAAGAAGAATGCTATTCTTTCAGTAATTCTTGCTACAATAGCAATGCTTATATATATCTTTGCAAGATTCAGGGATATCAAATTCGCGCTTGCAGCTGTTATGGCTCTTTTACAGGATGTATTAGTAGTTATTACATTCTATGCAGTATTCAGAGTGCCAGTAGGTAACACATTTATTGCCTGTATGCTTACAATAGTAGGTTACTCAATTAATGGTACAATCATTATATTTGACCGTATCAGGGAAATGTTAAAGAGTGCTAACTCTAAGACTAATATTACAGAGCTTGTTAACTCAGCTATAACAAGTACATTAACAAGAAATATTAATACAACAATAACAACTCTTATTATGCTGGTTATGTTATACATACTCGGTGTAACATCAGTTAAGGAATTCTCACTTCCACTTATTGTTGGTATTATCGTAGGTTTCTACTCATCAGTATTCCTTACAAGTTCATTCTGGTATATGCTTGGTGGAAAGAACAGAGGAGTTATTGATGAAGCAGTTAATAAAAGAAAAAAAGCAGAAAGCATAGGTAAAGACGGAGCTCAGGTATAATAAATAATTAATATAATGGCTTTGTAAAGCAGTAAAATGGTGCATCATCAAACGATGCACCATTTTTAATACAAGCAATATTGCCATAAGAATGGAGAACAAACGTGAACAGCAAATGGATGGTATACGCCAAAAAAGCAGATTTTAAGCAGATAGCCTCTGAATACGGAATAGATCAGGTTCTTGCCCGTATAATAAGAAACAGGGATATATGCGGCAGTAAAGATATAGATATGTATCTTAATGGGAATCTTAACGATATACATAATCCTCATAGTATGAAAGATGCCGATAAATTTGTTGATATTATTACTAAGAAAATAGAGGAACATAAGCCTGTAAGAATAATCGGAGATTATGATATTGACGGAATATGTTCTATTTATATATTATTCTGCGGCTTAAAGGCGGCAGGAGCAGATGTGGATTATGTTGTACCGCATAGGATAAATGATGGTTATGGAATTAATGAGCATTTAATAGATAATGCAATCAATGAAGGGATTGATACAATTGTTACCTGTGATAATGGAATAGCTGCATATAATCAGGTCAGGTATGCAAAGGATAATGGAATTACAATGATAGTGACCGACCACCACGATGTTCCATTTGAGATAAAGGACGATAAAAAGGTATACATTGTACCTCCGGCAGATGCAGTTATTAACCCTAAACAGGCAGATTGTGATTATCCATTTAAGCTGTTATGTGGAGCAGGCGTTGCATATAAGCTTATAAGCCTGTTATATGACAGATTATGGTTTGATAAGAAAGAGCTTGAAGATTATATTGAATTTATGGCAATAGCCACTGTAGGTGATATAGTCGACCTTATTGACGAGAACAGAATAGTAGTTAAATATGGCCTTAAGCATATTGCACATACAAAAAATACAGGGCTTAGGGCACTTATAGAGGAGTGCCAGCTTGATATTAATAATATAAGCTCATATCATATAGGCTTTGTAATAGGACCATGTCTTAACGCCAGTGGACGTCTTGATACAGCAAGACAGGCAATTGAACTTATGCTTTGCAAGGATAATGAAAAGGCACATAATATGGCAAAAGAGCTTATAGCCCTTAATAATGAAAGAAAGTCAATGACAGAGCAGGAGACGCAGAAGGCAATAGAATTAGTAGAGAATACTGGTCTTCTTAAGGATAGAGTGCTTGTTATATATTTAAAGGACTGCCACGAGAGCATAGCTGGAATAATAGCAGGCAGAATTAAAGAAAGATATTACAGGCCTACATTTGTTATTACTAATGCTGAGGACGGGGCAAAAGGCTCAGGACGTTCAATCGAAGGCTATAATATGTACGAAGAGATTAATAAATGTAAAAATGTTCTCACTAAATATGGTGGACATCCTATGGCGGCTGGTTTATCATTAGCAATATCTGATATTGACATATTCAGAAAAATGCTGAATGATAATGCGATACTTACAGATGAGGATTTAATTCCTAAAATGTGGATTGATGTTCCAATGCCTGTATCGTATGCCAATATCCGGCTGGTTAACCAGTTAAAGCTGCTTGAACCATTCGGAAAGGGGAATGAAAAGCCGGTATTTGCAGATAGAAATTTATATGTAAAGACAGCCTCAGTTATTGGAAAGAACAAAAATGTTCTTAGATGCCAGTTAGAAACAGAGGACGGAACTTATGTACCTGCTGTACAGTTTGGAATTAATAATATAGATGATATTCCAAGGGCAGGAATGAGAATTTCTATAATATATTATCCGGATATCAATACATTTAACGGAATAATGTCATTACAGATAATTATAAAGGAATGGAAGGAAACAATATGAGAGAGAGAATGAGGAAACTGACAGCTGCTATTCTTATGCTTGTAATGGTCAGCGTAATGTTTACAGCCTGTGGCAGTAACAGCAGTGATAAGTCAGACAATGCAACACAGGAAAGTACAAGTGAGTATGTAAGCGAAGATATAAAAGTAGCTGCACTTAAAGGACCTACAGCTATCGGAATGGTTAAGCTTATGAGCGATAATGAGGATAATAAAACAGCCAATAATTACACATTTCAGATAGAGGCGGCGGCAGATGCATTTACAGCAGACCTTATAAAGGGCGATGTCCAGATTGCAGCTATGCCTTGTAATGCGGCGGCAACACTTTATAATAAGAGTAATGGCAAGGTATCTGTTGTAGGAATTAATACACTTGGCGTGTTATATATACTTGATAATAAGGGTGAGGTAACTAATGTAAGCGACCTTAAAGGACGTACAATATACACAACAGGTAAAGGAACTACACCTGAATATACATTAAGATACCTTTTAAATACCAACGGAATTGACCCTGATAAGGATGTACACATTGAATTTAAGTCAGAGGCTTCCGAGGTTGCGGCTATTATGGCATCAGCGAAGGAAGAAACTGTAGCTATGCTTCCACAGCCATTTGCTACAACAGTTCTTATGAATAATAAGGAAGCAAGAATAGCTCTTGATGTTACTAAGGAATGGGAAAATGTATCAAAGGACGGAAGTACAGTAGTAACAGGTGTAATAGTTGTCAATACAGAATATTACAATAACCATAAGGCTGTGGTTGACAAGTTCCTTGAGGAATATAAGCTTTCAGCAGATTATGTTAATGCAAATGTAGATGAGGTTTCAACACTTGTAGAAAAATATGGTATAACAAAAGCTGCAGTTGCAAAGCAGGCAATACCTAAATGCAACATAACAATAATAACAGGCAGTGATGCCAAAGACAAAATAAGCAAATATTTAAATGTTCTTTACGAAGCAAATCCAGCTTCAGTTGGTGGAAAGCTTCCAGAGGACAATTTCTACAAATAAAATATATAAGAATGATGCATAGTTAAAGCAGTAAAAGCGGTAAAAGCAGTAAAAAGGCAATTCATTAGCAGAAAAATCGGTAGATATGATAATTCTGTATGAATTGCCTTTTTTATTATAATTAATGTGAATGTCTGTTAATATATTCTGTCTTGTATTTAGAGTAAACAATCTTCTGGCTGTTATAAAGACTGTAGTAGCCAGAGAGCATATAACTTATTGCTACGCATATAATTACGAATTTCATTGAACCAGCACCAAACATTTCAATTGATAATATGAAAGAAGTGAGTGGGCAGTTAGTTACGCCACAGAATACGCTTACCATACCGCACGCGGCACATAAGCCGATTGGAAGTCCGAATACAGGAGCCAAAAAGCTTCCAAGAGTTGCACCGACAAAAAGTGTAGGGACAATCTCACCGCCTTTAAATCCACCACCTAATGTAATGGCTGTAAACAGCATTTTTAAAATAAAGACATACCACGAACAGCTTGTTATAAAGCTTGCCGCAATCATAGGAGCACCAGCACCAAGATAATCAGTAGTACCGGTTATATATCTTAAAATAATAACAAGCACACCAGCTATTATAATACGGATATATGGGTTGCTTAAGTATTCAGAATATATTTTGGCTGATGAATGAAGCATATAACAGAATACAATGCTTGCGAGGGCAAATATTACTGACATTATCATAAATCTTATTCCGGTAGATATGCTTAGTTCACATATTTCGCTTATTATAAACATAGTTGGTGTTATATTGAATAACCCAGCTACGCCGGAAGCAATAAGTGCGGATATAATACAGGGAACAAGTGCGGCGTAATACATAACCCCCACACTTATAACCTCCATAGAAAATATGGCTGCGGCTATAGGAGTTCCGAAAAGAGCAGAGAAACAGGCACTCATTCCGCACATAATCATAATTCTTGTATCTTTGTCGTCAAAATGTAATATTTTGGCGATAAAATTGCTTAAGGAGCCGCCAACCTGCAGGGCTGCACCTTCTCGTCCTGCTGAACCACCGCAAAGATGTGTAAGCAGTGTTGATATTATAATAAGAGGAGCAACACGGACAGGAACTTCTGCATTGGACTGGATTGCTGTTATTACAAGATTAGTTCCTGTATTCTTGTCTTCGTGCGTAAAATGGTACATAAGAACGATTATTATACCGGCAGCAGGAAGAAAGAATAAAGTGTAAGGGTGTTGGATCCGAAAGCTTGTTACATATTGTAAAGCTTTATAAAATAATGCTCCGATAAGTCCTATAAAGCTTCCTGTAAATAAAGAGCAGAGAAGCCATTTGATAAGTGTTAAGGCTGCCATTCTTGCTCTTTGAAGTGTTTCAAGAGTAATATCAGGACTTATATCTAATATATCAGAGAGTTTTTTCATCAGGTTATCCTCTTTTCTTAGAGTGTTCACGTTAGTCGAACTTCTTTTTACTCATATTGCTGTTGTGATATTCAGGGTTATTAGTTACATCTTCTGTAAAAAACTCTGGCATAATGTAATTGTCAGCTTCTTCTATAGTGTTAAATTCAACTTCTGCAATAACAGTGCCGTTGAATGCTCCTTCAAATATGTCAAGTTCAATAGTGTATCCGTTACCATCTGGAATTTCATAACGCTTTTTGGTTATTATATTACCGTCAGCTTTTTTAATCAAATGTTCATACGAGTCTTTGGTGAGTGGAAGATTGTATTCTTCACGTGCTATCATACCACTGCCTTTGTAAGTAAGATAATAATCATCATTATCACGTCTTACCCTGACTACAGGTTTAGTTGAAAGATAACCCTGTTCAATATATCTGCAATTATAATTGTCCAGATTATCTGGCAATTGTGCAACTAAGAATTTACGTTCTATTTCCATAGTGTGTCTCCGTTTTCTGAATTTCATTGATAATATTTATATGTATCTATAAATACATATAAAAAAGACTGTCACCTAAGTGACAGTCGCAATATCCACTATCGAATATTAATTATTTAGCTGAGTTAACAGTATCCTTTAAAGCCTTACCAGCCTTAAACTTAGGTGCCTTAGAAGCAGGAATTTCAATAGCCTTACCTGTCTGAGGATTCTGACCTGTTCTAGCAGCTCTTTCAGCAACTTCGAAAGTACCGAAACCAACTAACTGAATCTTGTCACCATTCTTTAACTGTTCAGCAACAGTTTCTGTGAAAGCCTTTAAAGCCTTCTCAGCATCCTTCTTTGAAAGTTCAGCCTTCTCTGCGATTGCAGCAACTAACTCTGTCTTATTCATAATAAACTACATCCTCCTTAAATGAAATAAGTAATAATAAGTATAGGTTATTTATACTCCATATAGGTAATTTTGTCAATAAAAAACGCTTAAGAATTGCCTTATTTCGGCATTTTTCGCTGTTTTTGGTATTGGAATTATAATGTTAATTCCCCCCATTTATCATATAGCTCATCAAGCTCTTTGCTAAGAGCTTCCTTCCTGGTGTGTATTTCCATAAGTTTGGCAGTATCACTGCTTATGGCAGGGTCGGCGTACATATTATCAAGTTCCTCAATCTCAGCCTCAATTAAAGCCATGCGTTCTTCAGTACGCTTGATTTCGTTTTTAATCTTCTTTTGCTGTGCCTGCTTTACCTTTTCTTCCTGCCAGTTAAGCTTTGAAATGGCTGAACTGCTGGATTTAGAAGTGTTATTGGTTATTGGTTTTGCTCCTAGTATATCCTTTTTTTCAAGATAATAGTCATAATTACCAATATAATTAACAACCGTTTTATTGGCAAGCTCAATAATTCTTGTTGCAGTAGAATTAATAAAGTATCTGTCGTGTGATACGAACAGGACAGTACCTGTGTAACTATTAAGTGCATTTTCAAGAATTTCCTTTGAAGTGATATCAAGGTGGTTAGTAGGCTCATCTAATATAAGGAAGTTGGCATTAGAGAGCATAAGTTTGGCTAATGATACACGTCCGCGCTCGCCACCGCTTAAGTCTTTTATATACTTAAATACATCTTCATTGGTGAATAAAAATGCTGCAAGGGTATTTCTTATCTGTGTATTATTAAGGTCTGGATAAGCATCCCTGATTTCATCAAAAATGGTCTTGTCAGGGTCAAGAACGTGGTGTTCCTGATCATAATAACCAATATTTACTTTAGCACCAAGATATATCGAACCTGAATCTGCAGGTATAATTCCATTAATTAATTTTAATATTGTTGTCTTTCCTGTTCCGTTACTTCCGATAAGTGCTACGCGTTCACCACGTTTAATCTGGAAGCATATGTTATCAAAAAGAACAGTTCCGTCAAAACCTTTAGTAAGGTTGTCTACAGTAAGGACATCATTACCGCTTATTACATTAGGTTCAAGCTTAATATCCATTTTGTCGTTTAAAATCTCAGGCTTATCGACAAATTCCATCTTGTTAAGCATTTTTTCACGGCTTTCAGCTCTTTTAATAGATTTCTCACGGTTGAACTGTTTAAGCTTTGTTATAACCTCCTCCTGATGTTTAATTTCACGCTGCTGGTTAAGATATTCCTTTAGCTGCATATTGCGCAGGATAGCTTTCTTTGAAGCGTAATCAGTATAGTTGCCTGAGAATACAGTGGCATTACCATTGTCTAATTCGATAATCTTGCTTACTATCTTGTCAAGAAAATATCTGTCGTGGGCAACTATAAGTACAGCACCACTGTAGTTAAGCAGATAGTTCTCCAGCCAGCTTATAGACTCCATATCAAGGTGGTTGGTAGGCTCGTCAAGAAGTATAATATCAGGCTTTGATAATAAAAGCCTGCCAAGTGCAACCCGTGTCTTTTGTCCGCCTGATAAAGTATTAACATTAAGTGTGAAATCTTCTTCTGCAAAGCCAAGGCCTTTAAGAACACCAGTTATCTCGCTTTTGTAAGCGTAACCATTGTTTAATTCAAACTCGTGGTTAAGGTCTGAATATTTCTTCATAAGTGTTTCAAGAGCTTCATCATCTGCAGATTTCATCTGGTTCTCGATGCGTCTTAGCTGGGCTTCCATATCAAGGATATAGTGCTTTACAGATAACAGCTCGTCATAAATGGTGTTGTCTGAATTAAGATTTTGCTGCTGGGAAAGGTAACCTAAAGTCTTGTCTTTAGCTAACGTTACAAGCCCTGTGTCAGCAGGTTCAATTCCAGTTATAATCTTTAAAAGAGTAGACTTTCCAGCACCATTGATGCCAACAATAGCTGCTTTTTCGTGGTCTTCAATATTAAAAGAACAAGATTTGATAATAACATCTGTTCCAAAAGATTTACTTATATTATTACAGGAAAGAATCATAATAACAGCGTTCCTTTCTTTAAATTAATTAGTTGAATTATACTTGCTTTAACAATAAATTGCAATTTTTTTGACTTATTTCTTCCTATAATGTATTATTAAAAAGTTAGACTAAGATAAGTGTATTAAATTTAAGAAATGAGGAAATGAATGAAATTTGACGAGTTAAACATTGATGAAAGAATATTAAGAGCTATTGAGGATATGGGATTTGAGGAAACTTCACCTATACAGACACAGGCAATTCCAGCTGTATGTGAAGGTATTGATGTTGTCGGACAGGCACAGACAGGTACTGGTAAGACAGCAGCATACACAATTCCTATGCTTATGAAGATAGACCCACAGATAAAAAAGCCTCAGGCAATCGTACTCTGCCCTACAAGAGAGCTTGCTGTACAGGTGGCTGAGGAGATAAGAAAACTTGCCAAATATATGAGTGATATTAAAGTTCTTCCAGTATATGGAGGACAGGAGATAGTAAGACAGATAAAGTCATTAAAGACGGGCGTACAGATTATTGTTGGAACTCCTGGAAGAGTTATGGACCATATGAGAAGAAAGACTGTTAAGTTTGATAATATTAATATGGTTATTCTTGATGAAGCTGATGAAATGCTTGATATGGGATTCAGGGAAGATATGGAAACAATTCTTACAGAAACGCCAGAAGACAGACAGACAGTAATGTTCTCAGCTACTATGCCAAAGGCTATTATGGATATTGCAAGAAACTTCCAGAAAGATGCCAGGATTATAAAGGTAGTAAGAAAAGAACTTACAGTATCTAATATAGAACAGTTCTATTATGAGGTAAGACCTAAGAATAAGACAGAAGTATTGTGCAGGCTTATTGATATATACAATCCAAGACTTTCAGTAGTGTTCTGTAACACTAAAAGACAGGTTGATGAGCTTATATCAGAGCTTAAGGGCAGAGGTTATTTTGCTGACGGAATACATGGTGATATGAAACAGCAGCAGCGTGACAGAGTAATGGATGACTTTAGAAGCGGCAAGGTAGACATACTTATAGCAACTGATGTAGCAGCAAGAGGAATTGATGTTGATGATGTAGATATGGTATTTAACTATGACATTCCTCAGGATGAGGAATATTATGTTCATAGAATTGGAAGAACAGGGCGTGCAGGAAGATCTGGAATGGCACTTTCATTTATAAGTGGCAAGGAAGTGTATAAGTTAAAGGATATCGAGCGTTACTGTAAGACTAAGATACTTGCAAAGCCTGTTCCATCATTGGATGATGTTAAGAACACCAAGCTTGATAATATGTTTGATAAAATCAGACAGACAATCGAAGAGGGTGGACTTACAGATATGGTTAATCTTGTTGAAGAACACGTTAATCAGGAAGAATATACATCTATGGATATGGCAGCAGCACTTTTAAAAATGCTTATAGGTGATACTCTTGACAGAGAAGATGAAGTAGAAGAATTCCATTTTGATACAGATAAAGATGATTCAAGAATGGTAAGACTCTTTATTAATATTGGAAAAAAGGATAAAATAAAGCCAGCTAATATTCTTGGAGCTATTGCAGGTGAATCTGGTATGCCTGGCAAGCTTGTAGGCGCGATAGATATGATGGACAACTATACATTTGTTGATGTACCAGCTATACACGCAGAGAAAATTCTTAAGGCAATGAATGATAACGTGCAGATTAAGGGACGCCGTGTTAATGTTGAGAAGGCTAACCAGTCAAGAGGCAAGGGCAGAGGAAAAGGCAAGCATAAGGACAAAGCAAGAAAGAATAAATAAATGAAAAAACAGGTGACATTAGGCAGTATAAACAGGGCAGAAGTATTAAGATACTTAGGATACAAGGGAATAGGGGCAGATGAGACAATAAACAGCCTTATAGATGAATGTGAGGCAGAGGTCTTAAAAGCGGCAGTTCCAAGATATGTATACAGGGTAGTGGATGTGACACAGGTTGATGAGGGCGTAAGGCTTGAAGGAACTTCTGTTACATTAAAAGGAAACTCAATTAAAGAACATCTTAAAGGCTGTAATAAAGCGGCACTTATAGCAGTGACAATCTCTGATGGAATAGACAGGATGTTAAGGATAATGCAGGCATCAGACCTTGCCAGGGCTGTAATATCAGACAGTATGGCAAGTGCAGCAATTGAACAGGTATGTGATAAGGTTGAGGCTGTTATTAAAGAGGAACTTCCAGAGTATAACCAGACATTCAGGTTTGGAATAGGATATGGTGATCTGCCTTTGTCACAGCAGGGCGAATTCTTAAAAATACTAAATGCACCTAAGCTTATAGGGCTTAATATAGGAAAGACTGATATGATGACACCAACCAAGTCTGTAACAGCAGTTATTGGGCTTACAACCGGAGAGGTCAGTTCAAAGAAAAAAGGCTGTATGTCGTGTAACCTTAAAGGTACATGCAGATTCAGGGAAGCAGGAGGACATTGTAATGAATAAATTAAAAGAACTTTTACAAAAGGATTATGTGATTCTTGATGGTGGAATGGGTACTATGCTTCAGGCGGCAGGAATGAAGATGGGTGAAACACCAGAGATGCTTAATATTACAGAACCGGAACTTCTCATTTCCATACACGAGCAGTATCTAAAGGCAGGTGCAGATATAATATATGCCAATACATTTGGTGGCAACAGATATAAGCTTGAAGAATGTGGGCATTCAGTTGATGAACTTGTAACAGCGGGAATTAAAAATGCAAAGAAGGCGTGTGCCAATGTGAATCCACGAGCACTTGTAGCACTTGATGTAGGACCTATAGGACAGCTTCTAGAGCCAACAGGTACATTAAGCTTTGAGGAAGCTTATGAGATGTATGCTGAGATAGTAAAGGCTGGTGAGGCGGCAGGTGCAGATCTTGTTGTATTTGAGACAATGACAGATCTGTTAGATGTGAAAGCGGCAGTGCTTGCAGCAAAGGAGAATAGCCAGCTTCCAATAATGACGACTATGACATTTGAAGAAAATATGCGTACATTTACAGGATGTCAGATATCTTCATTTGCACTTACAATATCAGGACTTGGAGTTGATGCCTTAGGTGTCAACTGTTCACTTGGACCTAAGGAACTTGAGCCGGTTATTAAGGAACTTACAGGCTGGACTAATCTTCCGGTTATAGTAAAGCCTAATGCAGGACTTCCCGACCCTGTTACTAATGAATATAATGTGACAGCAGAGCAGTTTGCTGAATTTATGAAGGATTTAAGAAAGTATGGCATTAAAATATTCGGTGGTTGTTGTGGAACAACTCCTGAATTCATAAAGTGCTTATCAGATATGTTACATAAAGAAGGCAATTTAGCAAAAGAGCCAGTGAAAATGCCATCGGCTGTATGCTCAGCTACAAGCACAGTTATAGTTGACCAGCCAAGAGTTGTAGGAGAGAGAATTAACCCAACAGGTAAAAAGGTATTTAAGCAGGCACTCTTAGATAATGATATGGATTATATACTTGGACAGGCATTAGAACAGACTGGTGCGGGTGCTGATATTCTTGATGTCAATGTAGGACTTCCGGGAATTGATGAAAGACAGATGATGGTTGATACTGTGAAAGCACTTCAGTCGGTTGTGGATGTGCCTCTCCAGCTTGACTCAACTATACCTGAGGTTCTTGATGCTGCATTAAGAGTATATAATGGTAAGCCGATTGTCAATTCAGTTAATGGAGAAGAAGACTCTCTTAATAACATTCTGCCAATAGTTAAAAAATATGGTGCGGCAGTAATTGGCCTTGCTCTTGATAAAGATGGTATTCCTAAGAAAGCAGAAGACAGAGTTGCCATAGCAAGAAAGATTATGGACAGGGCAATAGCTATAGGAATTCCTAAAGAGGATATATATATAGACTGTCTTACACTTACAGCCTCAGCCGAACAGGAGGGGGTAATGGAAACGCTTAATGCACTTTATGAGGTTAAGCATACTCTTGGCTTAAGGACGGTGCTTGGTGTATCGAATATATCTTTCGGACTTCCTAACAGAGTGCTTGTCAATCACATTTTCTTAACAATGGCTATGCAGAATGGTCTTGATCTTGCGATTATTAACCCTAACATATATGAGATGATGGGTGCAGTAAGGGCATATAAGCTTCTTGCCAATATAGATAAGAATTCTGTTGATTATATTAAGGCTTATGCTTCAATGCCTGATGTAAGCAAGATTAATCCAATGAATACAGCGGCAAATGCAGTACAGGGTGGTCAGACAGCACAGGCAGGTGGAAGTGTTAATCTTAAGGATAAGAAGGGCAGTTATACCTGTGATGACTTATTCTATGCAGTAGAGAAAGGTCTAAAAAATGAAGGTGCAGCAATAACAGAAGAACTTCTTGCAGGTATGGATTCTATGGACATTGTTAATAATGCCTTGATTCCTGCACTTGATAAGATAGGTGAGGAGTTCGAGAAGGGAACATTATTCCTGCCACAGCTTATAATGGCGGCTGGCGTTGCACAGGGAGCGTTTGAGGTTATAAGAAAACATATGATTATGAGCAATAATGCACCTGTAAGCAAGGGAAAGATTGTTATTGCGACGGTTAAGGGAGATGTCCACGATATTGGAAAGAATATCGTAAAGGTACTTCTTGAGAATTATGGTTATGAGGTTATTGATCTTGGAAAGGATGTTGAATATCAGGTTGTTGTAGATGCGATTAAAGAAAATGGTGCGAAGCTTTGTGGTCTGTCAGCACTTATGACAACAACACTTGTTTCAATGAAAAAGACAATAGAACTTATACATAAGAACAATCTTGATTGTAAGGTTATGGTAGGAGGAGCAGTGCTTACTCCTGAATATGCTAAGGAAATACATGCGGATTTCTATTCAAAGGATGCAAAGGAGTCTGTGGATATTGCTAAGAGAGTGCTTGGATAGAGTACATTTCTTTACTTTTTAGCAAAATAGTTATATAATTAACATTAATTTTGAAGGCTGATGGGAAGCTGGTAATTACAGGTTTCCCATCTCCTTTTCGTAGCAGTATTGCACAGGAATGGAGAATGTTATGGAAGAGAATAAGAAGATTTCATCGGCTGTTATAAGAAGATTGCCAAGATATTACAGATATCTGGGCGAACTTATAGAAAGTGGTGTTCAGAGGATTTCATCTAAAGATTTAAGTGTGAGAATGAAAGTTACAGCATCACAGATAAGACAGGACCTCAATAATTTCGGAGGTTTTGGACAGCAGGGATATGGATATAATGTGAAGTATCTTTATGATGAGATAGGCAAGATACTTGGAATAGACAGGAAGCATAATATGATAATAATAGGTGCTGGTAACCTTGGACGTGCTATTGTTAATTATACAGACTTTGAGAAGCGTGGTTTTGTTATATGCGGCGTATTTGATAACAATCCAGAGCTTAAAGGTGAAAGCATTCACGGAATAGATATAATGATGATGGATCAACTTGCCGATTTTATACATAAGAACGATATAGAGATAGTTGCACTGACAATACCAAAGCAGGCGGCTAAGGAAATCGGAAAGCAGGTTGCAGATGCAGGAATTAAGGCTATATGGAATTTCGCACATACAGATCTTAATCTGCCAGATGACGTAATAGTTGAGAATGTACATTTATCAGAAAGCCTTATGAGACTTTCTTACACAATTGCCAATAAGCACTCATAAAGATATTAAATCCAAAGGGGGAATTGATGGTGTCTAAGATAACTTATGAATTGTTAAAGAATAGTGATGTATTTAAGAATATTCCGATTCTTACGCTTGATGAGCGATGGTATCACCTTATTAACGAGAAGAATAAGACAGATGAGATTGCGTATTGGGAGAAACAGGTTAATGAACTGCTTAAGAAGCAGGGAAGAATTAATAATGACATTAAAGACATCAAGAAGCTTAAAAAGCAGCTTATCAATGATGTTGTTGAGAATATGGAAGATGATGATTCAAGCAGGCAGAAGCAGAAGCGTATGAGCCAGAACCAAAGACTTATACAGGAGTCTAATGACAAGATAGCTTCGCTTGAAGATGAACTCTTAGAAGTACCAAGAGAATTGGCAAGGGCTAACGAGAAGCTTCTTACAGAGACACTTAAAGCCTGCTATGACAGAATGAATGCCAATACAGAGGATATAGAGGTACTTGATAAGTGGATTAATGCTACAAGAGTCAAGCTTAAGAAGAATATTCTTATAAAACAGGATAAAGAAACTGTTAATAATAATATGTATTCTCTTATACACGATATTATCGGACCTGAGAATTGTAGTGCAGTTGACAGAATTAATGAAGGCAATGTAGGAGATAAGCAGGAATGAGATATGTATTAGATGCGGCTTCTATGAAGAATGTGGATTCTTATTCAATTAATACTCTTGGTATACCATCAGTTGTGCTTATGGAAAGAGCCGCACTCTCAGTGACAGAAGCTATTGAAAGCAAGGTTAAAGGAAATATACATACAGACATTATATGCGTATGTGGACGTGGCAATAATGGGGCAGATGGACTTGCGGTGGCAAGACAGCTTTATCTTAAGGGCTACAATGTGGATGTGTATATAATTAACTCACACGCTTCTACCAAAGAATTCGATATACAATTGAACATAATAAAGAATCTGGGCATAGAATGTATTAATAGCCCGGATTTTTCTAAATATGGGGTTATTGTAGATGCCTTATTTGGCAATGGCTTATCAAGAGAACTGGCAGGAGAGGCCAGAATAGTAGTAGATACAATTAATAAATGCAGTACATCAGTGCGTTCGCAGTATACACAGAATAGCGACAATAATGGAAACAGGCTTGTTGTGGCTGTTGACATACCATCAGGTATAAGTGCATCGACAGGTGTGGTTATGGGATCTGCGGTTAATGCTGATATAACAGTTACCTTCGGATTTGAAAAAATCGGACATATATTATATCCAGCAGCTTCATATTGTGGGAAGATTATAAGAAAAGATATAGGTTTTGCACAATATCCGGATATGACAAGGGATATTTTCACATATGATTATAGTGATATATCTGATATGCTTCCGCTAAGAAAGCCTGATGGCAATAAAGGAACATTTGGAAAGGCACTTGTAATAGCTGGTTCAAGGCTTTATGGAGGTGCAGCAGTATTAAGTTCAAGAGCGGCGGCACGTATAGGTGCAGGGCTTGTAAGAACCCTTACGCATATAAGCAACCGTACAGCAGTTATAACGGGCAATATGGAATGTATTGTTGATACATATGATACTGATGAGGAATGTGGCGATTTTGTTAAGAATACAGAGACATTAGTGGATAAATGTATCTGCTGGGCAGATGTTGTGTGCATAGGTCCGGGGCTGTCTATGGAAGAAAGTGCAGTAAAGCTTGTAAGAAGTGTGTCAGCAAAGAAGAATATTAAAAAGCTGTATGATGCAGATGCCCTTAATATAATCGCCCAATATAAAATTGAACTTGATGGCAGTAATGATGATGTAGACTATGAAGCTGGCGGCAATAGTGGTAATGCTTCATATAAAGATGATATGTCAGATAAGAATGTTGTCGTTACACCACACATAGGAGAAATGTCACGTCTTACAGGACTTGATATTGCGGTGATAAAGAATAATCCTATAGATACAGCAAGAACATATTCAAGAGAACATAATTGCGTATGTGTATTAAAAGATGCAAGAACTATTGTTTCTGATGGAGAAAGAGTGTATATTAATATGTCAGGCAATGATGGAATGGCAACAGGAGGTTCGGGAGATGTGCTTTCAGGCATAATAACAGGACTTATGGCACAGGGACTTACTACTTTTGAAGCTTCAGCACTTGGCGTATATATACACGGCTGTGCAGGAGATGAAGCTGCCTTAAGTAATGGTAAGTATTCTATGGTTGCGGGCGATATTATTGACAATATAAAAAATGTGCTTATAAAAGCAAGAGGTGAATAATGAGTAAGTATTACAGAGTATATGCAGATGTAGATCTGGATGCAATCAGGGCTAATTGTATTGAGCTTATGAGCAAGACAGAACCTTCAACAAAGGCACTTGCAGTTGTTAAAGCAGATGGCTATGGACACGGAGATGTGGCTGTATCCAAGGCAGTAAGAGATTTAGTATATGGATATGCAGTTGCTACGCTGGATGAAGCTGTTAATTTAAGAGAAAATGGAATTAATAAGCCAATACTTATATTAGGCTATGTTGAGCCTGAGGAATATGAGGCATTGGTTAAGAATGAAATAGATGCAACAGTATTTGACTATGAGACGGCCAAGGCACTTAATGATGTTGCCTTAAGGCTTGGAAAGGTAGCTTTCTGCCATATCAAGGTTGATACCGGAATGAGAAGAATAGGTCTTGAGCCAGATGAAAGTGGTGTTGAGATAGTTAAAAAGATAAAGAATTTAAAGGCACTCAATGCAAGAGGCCTGTTTACACATCTTGCAACTGCTGATGAGAAGGATAAGACCGCTGCATTAAGACAGATTGCAAAGTATGATGCTTTTGATGATGCGTTGAAGAAAGAAGGTATATCATTTGAGATAAAGCATGTATCCAACAGTGCAGCTATTATAGATATGCCACAGGCTAATCATGGAATGGTGCGACTTGGAATTGCTTTATATGGTATGTATCCATCAGATGAAGTGGATAAGTCAGCAGTAGCACTGAAACCAGCACTACAGCTCAAAAGCCATGTAGCTATGGTAAAGACAGTTCCAGCAGGAGAAAAGATAGGTTACGGTGGAACATTTGAAACTAAGAGAGAAACAGTGCTTGCAACTGTAACAGTGGGATATGGCGATGGATATCCAAGGTCATTATCATCAAAGGGATATGTGCTTATTAATGGTAAGAAAGCTCCTATAACAGGAAGGGTATGTATGGACCAGATGATGGTAGATGTTACAGATATAGGTCCTGTAAATCGTGGTGATGTTGTAACATTAGTAGGAAAAGACAAGGATGCAGAGATTACAGTTGAAGAGATTGCTGCTTTAGCAGGAACATTTAATTATGAATTTGTGTGTGACCTTGGCAAGAGAATTCCAAGAAATTATTATCTTAATGGACAATATATTGGAAGTCATGATTATTTTCATGAGAACTGGAAGTTAATAACAGATTAAGAAGTAGTGTAATATACAGCATTTTCATAAAATAATTAAATAACAAACCTGCAAAATAATTGAATACACGTCAGAAACCTTGGCAATACTTTGAGTATAAACAATTAAGTAAATGCTTTGGGAGTGTGATATAAGTGGTAATTAAACGTGGGGATATATTTTATGCAGATTTAAGACCTGTGGTAGGTTCTGAACAGGGAGGTATAAGACCTGTTCTTATAATTCAGAATGATACAGGCAACAGGCATAGTCCGACAGTTATATGTGCAGCTATAACATCCAAGATGAATAAAGCTAAGCTGCCAACGCACGTTGAGATTGATGCGTGTCATTACGATATCGTAAAAGATTCAGTTATATTGCTGGAACAGTTAAGAACAATAGACAAGAAAAGACTCAAAGATAAAGTATGTCATCTTGATAATGAGATAATTAATCAGGTTGACAAGGCATTGAGGGTTAGTCTTGAGATGAACCTGAAACAAGATTGACGATATAATAGAATATATGGTATTCTATAGGGAATAATTATATAATAATATAATTATCTAAATAACGAAAGGAAATGGATATAACTATGAATGATGGTCATCCCGCGGATGGGAACCAAGGATTGTTTTCTGGCTTATTTAAGAAGCTTACTAAAGGAAAACGCGACGAAGATGTAACAGAAGAGATTATGGATATGGTTAATGAAAGCCATGAACAGGGAGTTATAGCTGAGAATGAAGCTGAGATGATTGGCAATATATTTGAATTTGCCGAGAAGCAGGCATCAGATGTTATGACCCACAGGAAGAACATAGTAGCACTTGATGCCTCACTTACAGTTAAAGAGGCATTTGATATAGTGATGGAAGAAAGCTACTCAAGATATCCTGTATATGATGATGATATTGATAACATAATTGGCATATTACATATCAGAGATCTTCTGAAGGTATACGTTAAAGGCAGTGATAAGGATAAGAAGCTTTATCAGGTTAAAAATCAGGTTATGTTTGACCCATTCTGTATTCCAGAGACAAGAAGCATAAGTGTATTGTTTAAGGAAATGCAGTCAAAGAAGAATCATTTTGCTGTTGTTGTTGATGAGTATGGACAGACAACAGGAATTATTACAATGGAAGATATACTTGAAGAGATAGTAGGTAATATTTTTGATGAATATGACGAGGAAGAGGAGCAGATAAGACAGCTTTCTGATGGAAGTTACGAGATGGACGGCCAGACACCTCTTGAAGATATTGAAGAGAAGCTTGATATTAAGTTTGACTGTGAAGATATTGATACTATCAATGGATATCTTATATATAAGCTTGGTAAGATTCCTGATGAGAATGAAGAGTTTGAAACAGAGTGTGGGGGATATATATTCCGCATATTATCTGTTGGCAATAAGATGATTCAGAAGGTACTTGTGAGTAAAGCTGATAAGAAGGATAAGGGTAATGAAGCCGGATAAGATTAATAAGCTTATAAAAAGGCTGGCGGCAGTATCTTTGTGGCTGATAATATGGCAGATTGCCAGTGTGATGACAGGACTTGAGCTTTTGCTTGCAAGTCCTGTTACTGTATTAAGGACACTGGCGGGTATGCTTGTTACAAGGCAGTTCTATGGGATACTGTATTTAAGTGTTATGCATATTATGTCGGGTATGCTTGCTGGCTGTCTGATTGGAATATGTGCAGGAATATTGTCTGCACAGTTTGATTTTTTAAAGGAGTGGCTCGGCATTGCCGTACAGTTAATGAAATCACTTCCTGTTGCGGCATTTATAATACTTGTGCTTATGTGGTGGGGTTCTAAAAATGTTACATTTATTATCAGTGCAATGGTTGTAATACCAATGATTACGACAGGTGTAAAAGAAGGCATTGATAATACAGATAACAAGCAGATAGAACTTGCCAGAGTATATGATATGACTGCATTTAACACATTCAGATATGTATATCTTACAGGTGTATATCCGTATATTACAGCACAGTTAAAGGTGGCAGCCGGAATGTGCTTTAAAGCTGGAATATCGGCAGAGATAATAGGGCTTGTGACAGGGACAATCGGTACGCAGATGTACTATGCCAAAATGTATCTTTTATCTGCTGAGTTATTCTCGTGGAGCATAGTTGTAATTGTGGTGAGCCTTGTTATAGAAAAATGTATAATATGGCTTGCGAAGATGCTATATAAGTGCATACAGCATATATAAAATTATTAAATTGGTAAAAATATGAAAACATTAAAATTATCAGATATATCAAAGAAGTACAATGACATCACAGTCCTTGCTAATGCTAATGCAGAATTTACTTCATCTAAGATAACCTGTATCAGGGGACAATCAGGAGCTGGAAAGACTACACTCCTTAATATTATAATGGGAGTTGTTAAAGCGGATAAAGGCATGGTGGAATTCGTTAATGATAATGGACAAAGCGTTAAGCCAGTGCTTTCAGCAGTATTTCAGGATTGCAGGCTTATAGAACACCTGTCACCAGTGATTAATGTAAAAATGGTGCTAAAGAAGAATAAGAAGAATTCTGTGGGAGATGTGGCTTTTGCTGTAAAGAGTGAGCTTTTAAAGCTTCTTGACAAAGAGGCACTAGATAAGCCTTGTAGTGAATTAAGCGGTGGCATGAAGAGGCGTGTTGAGATTGTAAGGGCAGTGATGGCTGAATCGGATATAGTTATTATGGACGAGCCATTTGCAGGTCTTGATGAAGTTACCAAAGATAATGTTATTAATTATATAATGAATAATATCAATAATCGTATTGTGATAATATCCACACACGATGAGGAAGTTGTAAAAAAATTAAGAGCTAATGTGCTTTTTGTTGACAATAAAGCTGGCAGTTGCTACAATAATGTGTGATTTTAGATGACTGTCATATATTGGCAGTATGGAGGAAAGAGATATGAGAAGAGCAGTATTTTCAATTCTAGTAGACAATTCATCAGGTGTTCTTAGCCGTGTAGCAGGCTTATTCAGCCGAAGAGGCTATAATATTGACAGTCTTACAGTTGGTGAGACACTTGACCCTAAGCTTTCAAGAATGACAATAACAGTAACAGGTGATGATGATATTCTTGAGCAGATTGAAAAGCAGCTTGCTAAGCTTATTGATGTAAAGGAAATCGTAGAACTTCCTCATGATGAATCTGTATGCAGGGAACTTGTTCTTATCAAGGTATTATGTACAAGAGAGGAAAGACAGCAGATAACAACTATGGCAGATATATACAGGGCTAATATAGTAGATGTTGCTAAGAATTCTCTTATTATTTCGCTTACAGGAAGCCAGAGCAAGATAGATTCATTTATCGCATTACTTGATGGTTTTAAAATTACAGAACTCGCAAGAACTGGAATAACTGGACTTGCTCGTGGTGCTGCAAATTTAAAATAAATTATTTATTACATTCGGAGGTATTTGTAAGATGGCAGAGGCTAAGATTTATTATCAGTCAGATTGTAATTTATCATTACTTGATGGAAAGACAATCGCAATCATCGGTTACGGCAGCCAGGGACATGCACATGCATTAAACTTAAAGGATTCAGGATGCCACGTAATTATCGGTCTTTATGAAGGATCAAAGTCATGGAAGAGAGCTGAAGAGCAGGGCTTTGAAGTATTCACAGCAGCAGAGGCAGCTAAGAAAGCTGATATTATTATGATTCTTATCAACGATGAGAAGCAGGCTAAATTATATAAGGAAGATATTGAACCAAACCTTGAACCAGGCAATATGCTTATGTTTGCTCACGGTTTCAATATTCACTTCGGTTTAATTAAGGCTCCTAAGGGCGTTGATGTTACTATGATCGCTCCTAAGGCACCTGGACATACAGTACGTTCTGAATATCAGGCTGGTAAGGGAACTCCTTGTCTTGTAGCTGTAGAACAGGATGAGACAGGTAAGGCTCTTGATATGGCACTTGCTTATGGTCTTGGTATTGGTGGAGCAAGAGCAGGTCTTCTTGAGACAACATTCAGAACAGAGACAGAAACAGACCTCTTTGGTGAGCAGGCAGTTCTTTGTGGTGGTGTATGTGCACTTATGCAGGCTGGTTTTGAAACACTTTGCGAAGCTGGTTATGATCCACGTAACGCTTACTTCGAGTGTATCCATGAGATGAAGCTTATCGTAGATCTTATCTACCAGTCAGGCTTTGCAGGTATGAGATATTCTATCTCTAACACAGCTGAATATGGTGATTACATAACAGGTCCTAAGATCATCACAGAGGATACAAAGAAGGCTATGAAGAAGATTCTTTCAGATATCCAGGATGGTACATTCGCTAAGGAATTCTTACTCGATATGAGCGAAGCTGGTGGACAGGTTCACTTCAAGGCTATGAGAAAGCTTGCATCAGAGCATCCTTCAGAAAAGGTTGGCGAAGAAATCAGAAAGCTTTACAGCTGGAACAACGAATCAGACAAGCTTATTAACAACTAATAATTATAAGCAGAATATAACCCCTCCTTACTGTATTGGTAAGGAGGGGTATTTTTATGTAATAGGGAATTCTGATGGCTTATTACTGCTTATTCACGAATTCATCCTTGTTCTTATCATATTTTTTCTTATATAAATTCCTGGTTCTATATGCCTGGGCTATAATAACAACTCCGATTATAATAATAGCAATTATTGTAACTGCTAATTGTTTGATATCAGGCTTGGTGTTTGCAGCATTATCGGCAGTATCTTCTTGGTCAACGCCGAATTCAACATCTATAGGTTCGTCCGTCTTAGTAGCAGCCTGTTCTTTGTAAGGTGTAACATTTTCCATCATATTATTAGTAGTATCCAAGCCGACAAGAGTTCTGTAAAGTCCGAATGAACGTGTATCGAATTGTCCATTAAAGGTTATTGCATAACCGCTGTCAAGCATATTAAATGAATAAGATATCTGCGATACATGTTTTTTGAAAGCGTCCTGCAATACCTGTACAGAAGTGCGGCCGCCAAGCTTATCAAGCGGTGTATCTACATCAAGAGTTATTGTATTATCACCATAAAGATGATAATAGGCCTTTGGAACGTCCCATAAGCCATACCTGGAAGCAGAATCGGGATACATATCAGCGTTATTGGAAGCTTCTAATGCTTCCTGTATTGCGGCGGCATATATACGGTGTCCGCCGTGTCCATATTCACCATTGAAATCCTGGGATACACATACTAAAGGCTTGAACTTTCTTATACATTCTGTTGAATATGCGATAATATCATTATATACATACTGAGATTTGGCTTTTTCAAGGCTTAAGGAGTATAAGTCCTCAAACGTTCCTTTAACAGGATAATTCTTAATTCCACATTCCCACAGACCATCAAGTTCCTCGTGCTGTCTTACAGGTTCAGTGAGAAAGAAATCACACATATAGGCAATCTGTACATTAAGATTTTGCTCACCGCCATAGTTAGTAAGAACTCCACCTAAGAATAATATCTCATCATCAGCGTGTGTTGAGAATACAAGAATATCTGTCATTCCATACAGCGGTGCTTCCCATCTTTGCACATTGTCAGGAAGATTTCCCCTGGAATATGCGTATATGTCTGATATCTGCATACCCTCTGGTACATTTATTGTAATATCACGGCTTCCGTCTTTGATATCCATATAGTCGTGAAGAAATCCATTTTCTCCACACTTAACAGTCTGGCTGTTATAAGTAATCGTATAATTAGTGACTTCACTGCTCCATATGATGTAAAGCCCATAAATGTTCTCATCTGCCTTGACATTTACTGTGGCATTAGGGACGAGATTAATAGTTGTGTCATATGAGCCGTCTGTTAAATTCTTAGTGTAATCAGATACACTGCCATTATTATTAACGGATACGGTTATGCCTATATTATGTGCTGTATCATTGTCAGTTGTGGCAGAATTTCCAGATGTGATGTCCGGTGCATTTGCAATATTAGCAGTACTGCTGTCTGCCGCATAGGAAATGGTGTGTAAAGACAACACTATTCCGATGGCGGAAAATGCAATGACAGCAGATTTAAGTAGCAGTTTCATTATTAATCTCCAATCTGTATATATTTAATGTTTATATTGTTTTTACCATATGGTAAAATAACATATTATGCACATACTTTCAAGAAAAGATGCAAAATGGCACGTTTAAATAGATACATTTAATTAGAATAGATATTTTTAATAGATAAATGGATATAAGGAAAGAAGATATTAGTAAAATGAGGCTGAGAGTTGGAATATGTAATAACGAAATAATAAATGCCCAGACAGAGCTTGTCATAAGCCATATTAAAAAGGTACACAAGGATGTGAGCTTTACTAAGTTTGATATAGGCGGTGGCAGGCATTTTAATACATCAGGAATAGCAGGGGTGCCTGAAAATGTATTATGTAATATGAATGATGTTGTGCCGTGGTCAGTAGCTGTATCTGATGCAATATCAGCAGGTTATATAGATGTGGGAGTTACAGGTCTTAATGAACTTTTTGCTAATGATATGTCTGAAATATTAAAACAAGGTGTCACACTTAGTGCAATAACAAAAAGGCGGGACACAAGGGCTGTGCTTATAACTAAGAAGAAACGAAGAAGTGCTGATACAGATAATAAAGTAAAGCTTTATACGGACAATTACGATAAGCTTAAAAGGTGCAGATACATTTATGATAATACCGGGTGCCAGCTTTTAGATACAATAGAGGACTGCATTGATATGCTTATGGAAAATGAGTGTGATGGGGTATTTGCAGGAAGCGATAATATAAGAATGTTAAGGCTCAACCACATAAGAGGCTGTGATTATAATTATGTGGAGAATAATATATATATACCGGATACAGGGGAGGCAGTGTCTGCAATACTTACTGCTGATGATAAGGAAATATGCAGTATTATAGGGAAGGCAAGCGATGAGCAGACTATAAAGATAATAGATATTGAAAGTGCATTAATAGGGCGGATTAAGTCTTACGGAATGGTAGATGATGCAAAGGTGATTGTATCATTTAATGGTAAAAATGCTGTTATTGCAGCCAATATATACAGGGGTGATAAGAGCTTCCGATGTGAGGTGAAAGGCGAAGATGTATATATTGAGAGAATGATGGATAAACTTGTAAGACAGATTTTGCATAAATTAGCGTGATTAATATTGACAGATATGTTATTATTAAAATGTTGAATTATATATAGACTAGATGGGAATGGTAATTTATGGAATTTAAGAAGATAAATGAAGACAAGTTTCAATGCCTGTTATATGAAGAGGATCTTGAATATAATAATATAACACTTGATGATTTCTTTAGAAATGACACAGAAAAGATACATAATCTGTTGGAAGTTATTATGGACGAGGCACATAAGAATATAGGAGTTGAACTTGGTGGCGGCGTTATGTCATTACAGCTTGCACCACAGCCAGACCATTCAATCCTTCTTACTGTATCATCAGGAAAGGAAGATTTTGGTAATATGTTAAAGCAGGCAGGCGAGAGAGCTGCAAAAGCTTTAGGTGACAGGTCAAAGAGTGAGAGTAATGTTATAAAGAATGGCGGTGAGGATCTTAAAGCTCCGGAGTTCGCTGCATTTGATAAGTTGAAGGATATATTTGACCAGATGAAAGACATACCTGAGGCAGAGAAATTTATAAAAGAAGCTAAGAAAGCGAAAGATAATAAGCCAAAGGTCAGTGATGTTGTGACTGTAGGCTATGGCGTATATATTCTTGACAGCTTTGAGGACTTTGAAGATATGTGTATGGTATGCCCTAAGGTATGGGGAGTTGCCAATGGAATATATAAGAAGGACAACCGGTATTATCTTGTGCTTGAGAAGGGAAGATGTGCCAGGGAACGCTATAACTCAATATGTAATGTTATAAGCGAGTATGCACGCCTTGACTCAGAGAAAGAGCAGAGAGTTATATGGGTTAAGGAGAATTGTGAGGCGGTTATAAAAGCCAACGCGATTAGTAAAGTTAAGAAGTATTTATAATTAAGGGAGAAGAATATGAGGTATCCGCATTTTCTTGCCTGTAATGGAAATATAGGCTTCGTTGCACCATCATTTGGCTGTGCAACGGAGCCTTATATTACAGGTTTTAAAAAGGCACAGGAGAGATTTAAAAATCTAGGTTATGGAATAGTTAATGGTCCTAATGTATATGAGGCAAATGGAATAGGAATAAGCAATACGCCAGAGCTTTGTGGACAGGAGCTTACTGATATGTACACATCTGACAAGTCTGATGCATTAATATCATGCGGCGGAGGTGAGCTTATGTGTGAAATTCTTGGTTATGTTGACTGGGATAAGATTGTTAAAGCAGAACCTAAGTGGTTTATGGGATATTCAGACAATACGAATTTTACATTTCTGCTTAATACAATAGCTGATACTGCAAGCGTATATGGACCTTGTGCGGCGGCATTTGGTGCAGACAAGCTTCATAATTCCCAGCTTGATGCAATCGGCGTGCTGACGGGAGAAAAGCTTAATATAAGTGGTTATGATATGTGGGAAAAGGAGTCTTTAAAGACAGAGGACAATCCCACGCCAGCGTATAACCTTACTGAGAAAAAGGTGCTTACAGCTTATATAGGAGATAAGAAGCTTGATAATAGTTCAGAAAGCTTTAATAATATAAAGGCATCAGGCAGGCTTATAGGCGGATGTATGGACTGCCTTGTCAACCTTTTAGGAACTAAATACGACAAAGTTAAGGAATTTAATAGTAAATACAGCGATGATGGCATTATATGGTTTCTTGAAAGCTGCGACCTTAATGTATTTTCAATAAGAAGGGCTATGTGGCAGATGGACAATGCTGGCTGGTTTGAGAATGTTAAGGCATTTGTAATTGGAAGGCCACTTGTATATGGACAGGAAATGATGGGACTTGACCAGTACAGTGCTATTATTAAAACAGCAGGCAGATACAATGTTCCGGTAATTATGGATGCAGATCTGGGGCATCTTCCACCAGCAATGCCTGTAATAAGCGGTGCATATGCAGAAGTTTCTGTTAAAGATGATAATATACATTTTTCATATGAGTTAAAGTAATATATAAAATGTATATATTATGATGAAAAGTGTAAAATGTACCAGATATGATGAAATATGTAAAAATTTTATGCTTATAAAACATAAAAACGTATAGAATTCAGATATCTTGCAAATGTATGGAATATACTGTAAAATAAATAAGATTAAGCGTTAAATATATAAGTATATACTTCGCGGATAAAGGAGGATTTATAATGGGAATGACAATGACACAGAAGATTCTTGCGGCTCACGCAGGTCTTTCTGAAGTTAAAGCAGGACAATTAATTGAGGCGGACTTAGACCTCGTACTTGGTAATGATATTACATCTCCAGTTGCCATTCATGAAATGGATAAGATGACTGTTAAGACAGTATTTGATAAGGATAAGATTGCACTTGTTCCAGATCATTTTGTGCCTAATAAGGATATTAAGTCAGCAGAGCACTGCAAATGTGTAAGAGAATTCGCAGCAAAGCATGATATTACTAACTACTTTGAAGTAGGACAGATGGGTATTGAGCACGCTCTTTTACCAGAGCAGGGACTTACAGTAGCTGGCGATGTTATTATCGGTGCTGATTCACATACATGTACATATGGTGCACTTGGTGCATTCTCAACTGGTGTAGGTTCAACAGATATGGCAGCAGGTATGGCAACAGGTAAGGCCTGGTTTAAAGTACCATCAGCTATTAAGTTCAATCTTACAGGAAAGCTTAACCCTTGGGTAAGCGGTAAAGATGTGATTCTTCATATTATCGGAATGATAGGTGTTGACGGAGCTCTTTATAAGTCTATGGAATTTGCTGGTCCGGGAGTATCTACACTTACTATGGATGATAGATTTACTATTGCCAATATGGCTATAGAGGCAGGTGGAAAGAACGGAATATTCCCTGTTGATGATCTTGCAAGAGAGTATATGAAGGAACATTCTAAGAGACCATTTGTTGAATATACAGCAGATGACGATGCAGAATACGATCAGGTGATTGATATTGACCTTAGCACAATTAAGTCAACAGTAGCATTCCCACATCTTCCAGAGAATACACACACAGTTGATTCTATAGATGATATCAAGATTGATCAGGTAGTTATCGGTTCATGTACTAATGGACGTATTGATGATTTAAGATGTGCCGCTAAGATATTAGAAGGCAGAAAGGTAGCAAAGGGCTTAAGAGTAATCGTTATCCCAGCTACACAGAAAATATATATGCAGGCTATAGAAGAAGGTCTTGTACAGACATTTATTAAAGCAGGAGCAGTTGTCAGCACACCAACCTGCGGACCATGTCTTGGTGGATATATGGGTATCCTTGCAGAAGGCGAGAGATGTGTATCAACAACTAACAGAAACTTTGTTGGACGTATGGGACACGTTGATTCAGAAATATATCTTGCAAGCCCTGCTGTTGCAGCAGCAAGTGCAGTTACAGGCAAGATAAGCCAGCCATCTGACCTTGGTTTATAATATATTGTAATCAGCACACTGAATATATTTAGAAGATACATAATTATTATGAATTATAAATGTGTACGAATACACAGGAAATGAGGAGTATATGAAAGCAGAAGGAAGAGTTTTTAAATTCGGCGATAATGTAGATACAGACGTTATTATTCCTGCAAGATATCTTAATTCTTCAGACCCAGCAGAGCTTGCTACTCACTGTATGGAAGATATCGATAAGGATTTTGTGAAAAATGTTAATAAAGGCGACATAATTGTTGCTAATAAGAACTTTGGATGTGGTTCATCAAGAGAGCACGCACCTATAGCTATTAAGGCAGCAGGTGTAAGCTGTGTTATTGCAGAGACATTTGCGAGAATATTCTACAGAAATTCAATTAACATCGGACTTCCTATTATAGAGTGTCCAGAAGCAGCTAAGGCTATCAATGCAGGCGATGATGTAGCCATAGACTTTGACAGCGGCGTTATCACAGATAAGACAACAGGACAGACATTCCAGGGACAGGCATTCCCAGAATTTATGCAGAAAATCATAAAGGCTGAGGGACTTGTGAATTATATCAATAATAAATAAAAAATGCATTACACACCGGTGCTGCTTAACTACTAAATATGTTCTGGTTCTATTAAGTTTTGTGGCAGACGGACGAAATACAACGAAATAGCGGCTATATATCAACATCAGGCACGCTCCCGCTACTCTTAAACGCAGCGGATACTAAGGTGCTAAAGGACAGCACCTAAGTACCGGCGTTTTCAAAGTACCTGATTAACGATATATAGCCGCTATTTCGTTGTGTTTCTGTGTGCTGGCAGAAGATAGATGTAGATTGTTTAGTGGTAAGAGCAATCTGTATGTCCTATGATATGTATTTGCCCATAAGATAGATGCATATAGTTTAGTGACAAGAGCCCGTTGCACATTGTATGTTGGGCGGGTATAGGTGTAGTCGTGGGAATATAGATTATAGAATATATTCTGTATGGATTGAGTTCTGACATTCTAGGCTGAAGGGGATAGTTAATTGCTGGCGATAATAGTTTACAGTATATAGATTGTGTAGATTAGGTGGTCATAAAATGAAATTATAATACAGAAAATATAGAAATAAAGATAACAGATATAATACAATTACAGCGGTTGAAATAATTGCAATGTTAATTTCAGGTATGAGGGTTATTACTTGTGAGGCTAAGTAAATTAAAAAAATAAACGCATACCTAAATGAGTAGACACCCAGCGGGCGGAATAGCCAATATATCAAAAGTCAGGTACTTTGAAAACGCCGGTACTTAGGCGGTGTCCTTTACCGCCTTAGTATCCGCTGCGTTTGAGAGTAGCTGGAGCGTGCCTGACGTTGATATATTGGCTATTCCGCCCGCGTCCGTTGTCAACTAAAAGCTATCCGTTGTCAATTATGAACTAATCTTCCGTATATTTTATGTCCAATCCTAGCAATTCACTTTTTCCGCCAGCCTCTTAACATACTCAATCACCCTCTTAGAAATCTTCACACTATTATAAGCAGCCGCATAAGTAATGTGCGATATATCCTCAATATAATTCCTTGTATAACTCACCGGAAACACCGGTTCTAGCATATCAGCTGCCTTATTATAAGCAATAGCTGCCTCATATTCCGTCCCATAAGTCCCTATTATAAAATCACCATTAATGTGAATTCTGCTCTGGAACATTATACGTCCGTTTTTTACAATCTGGCTCACGCCATTATATTTATTGACTACACACACATTTTCATATCTGAAATCGTGTTCGTCATTATTCCTGAAAATGTAATCTTTTCCTTTAACGGAATGACTGCGTATTCCAAATCTGGATAAAATGCTTGTCTGCATACCATAATCATTTACGAAATAATAACCGCCGCGGCACATAATTGTGTGGTGTGAATAATAGAAAAGGTCATCAATGGAAAATATAAGAGTATTCCCGGGTTCAAGAAAATACAAAAATGCCTTGTTGCACAGGTATATGGGTGTCTTAATATATATGCCATTGTCGCGGAAATTAATAAGACTTATGAACTTAGAATAAGGAAAATCAATATGACATTCGGCGTATGATGAAGTATGAAGGTCAATATTAACATAATATATATCAGGCTTAAAAAGTATATCGCAAGCAGTACAGTAAACCTGTGAGGCTGTATTTTCATCATCATAACTTCCGATACTTATATGTTTATTCTTATATGTTATTGAAACCCTGTAATATACAGAGCCGTCTTTTTTATTGGTCTTGTAAACACCTTTAGCCAAGTTGTGGTTCTCCTTTAACGTATCTTGATTATTATGCTATCATATATTAGTGATATGTTAATTTGATTTTATAATAAATACATTGCTATCTTAATAATATTGTATATATTACTGTCAGCCGGAAATTGTCTAATATTTATCAATCCTATAAATTATATGATAAAATTAGTAATAATTCAATATACCTATTGTTTTTCGTATCATTCCTGTTGTATAATGGTTTCTGTTTAAAGCATTTTTAACAGGAATCCGGTTAGTGATGATAAAGCTGTTCCATTTACCAGATGTTGTTCTGGCAGGTACATATGTATGTGGGAGACGGTTATGCATCAGATTGACTGTGATTCACCCCAATAAAATAAGAAGGTGGAATAAGAGATGAGTTTATTTTACAGAAGTACAAGGGATGATAGTGTAAGAGTAACAGCCTCACAGGCTATATTAAAGGGACTTGCTCCAGATGGTGGATTATTCGTACCAGAATCTATTCCTTCATTAGATAAGAGCTTAGAAGAACTTTCAAAGATGTCTTATAAGGAAGTTGCTTATGAAGTTATGAAGCTTATGCTTGATGACTTTACAGAAGAAGAGTTAAAGAACTGTATTGACAAAGCTTATGATTCTAAGTTTGATACTGAAGAGATTGCACCATTAGTTAAGGCAGAGGGTGCATATTTCTTAGAATTATTCCATGGTGCAACTATTGCATTTAAGGATATGGCTTTATCTATATTACCACACTTACTTACAACATCAGCTAAGAAGAATGATGTTAAAAATGAAATAGTAATACTTACAGCAACATCAGGAGATACAGGTAAAGCAGCTCTTGCAGGTTTTGCAGATGTTCCAGGAACAAGAATTGTTGTATTCTATCCTAAGAACGGTGTAAGCCCTATTCAGGAAAAGCAGATGGTTACACAGAAGGGTGCTAATACTCACGTAATTGGAATTAAGGGTAACTTTGATGATGCACAGACAGGTGTTAAGAATATATTTGGTGATAAGGAACTTGAAAAGGTTATGAACAATGCCGGCTTCCAGTTCTCATCAGCTAACTCAATCAATATAGGACGTCTTGTTCCACAGATTGTATACTATGTATATGCATATGCAAGACTTCTTGCTAACGGAGAAATCAAGGCAGGTGAAAAGATTAATGCAGTAGTTCCTACAGGTAACTTTGGTAATATCCTTGCTGCATTTTATGCTAAGAATATGGGACTTCCTATTAATAAGCTTATATGTGCTTCTAATGAGAATAAGGTGTTATACGATTTCTTTACAACGGGTGAGTATGACAGAAACAGAGATTTCGTTCTTACAACATCACCATCTATGGATATTCTTATCTCAAGCAACCTTGAAAGACTTATCTATAGAATAGCAGGCAACAGTGCTGAGAAGAACAGCGAGCTTATGGCTTCACTTAAAGAAACAGGTAAGTATGAGATTACTGCTGATATGAAAGCACAGCTTTCAGATTTCTATGGCAACTATGCTACAGAGGCGGAAGATGCTGCTACTATAAAGGATTTATATGAAACTTGTGGATATGTTATAGATACACATACAGCAGTAGCTGCTACAGTTTATAACAAGTACAAGGCAGACACTAAGGACGAAACTAAGACAGTTATAGCTTCAACAGCAAGCCCATACAAGTTTACAAGAAGCGTAATGGAAGCAATCGACCCTAAGTATGCTTCAATGGGTGACTTTGAACTTGTAGATAAGTTAAGCGAACTTGCTAAAGTAAAAGTTCCTAACGCTATCGAAGAAATCAGAACAGCTCCAGTCCTCCACAACACAGTATGTGAAGTAAGCGAGATGGCAAATGAAGTAAAGAAATTCTTAGGAATATAATCTAATCCTAAGTAATTTCTATTAAGAATAATTTTAACCTCAATAAAACTGCTGTGTAAATCAGGCAAAGCCCTAGATTTACACAGCAGTTTTTTATGTAATAGGAAATTCTGATAGAATTATAGCACACGGATGTGCGATGGAGCGAATACGCAACAGGACGTTGCGTCTGAGCGTTTGCGTCCATCATAACCACAACAAAAGGAAAGTCTTAGAAATATCCAATCAGCTTTCTAGTGCCCGAAGCCCCACCCCCTTCTCCAAACACTTAATAAAGTTTATAATTTATTTATACAAAAAATTAAATTAATTGTTGACATCACCCTTGCAAAGTGATACCTTAATTATGTTGATATTAGCACTCCTAATTATTGAGTGCTAACAACAAAGAAAAGGAGGTATGTCATGGGGCTTGATGAACAGCTTGATGAGCGTAAAGTAAAGATACTTAAAGCAATCATTAAGAACTACTTAGAAACAGGCGAGCCAGTTGGTTCAAGAACGATATCTAAGTTCACAGACATGAAGCTTAGTTCCGCGACAATAAGGAATGAGATGGCAGACCTGGAAGAGCTTGGGTATATAGTTCAGCCACATACATCAGCAGGAAGAATTCCTACAGATAAAGGCTACAGATTATATGTAGACGATATGATGTCTGAGAAAGAACAGAACATAACCAACAGAGAGAACGAGGTTGCTGTTAAAGAACAGGAATTAAGTTCAATGAAGGATATGTTAGGTGAGAAGGTTGAAAAGGTAGAAGAGCTTCTTCAGAATGTTGCCAAGGTTCTTGCCAAAGATACTAATTATGCAACTATGGTAACGACACCTAAGGTAACAGGCAATAAGCTTAAGTTCGTTCAGTTATCACAGCTTGAAGCCAATAAGATATTAGCCGTAATAGTTATGGAAGGCAATCTTATAAGGAATAAGGTGATAACAGTAAGCGAGGATTTGTCACAGGAGAATTTGTTAAAGCTTAACATTCTTATTAATACAACACTTACAGGGCTTACTCTTGAACAGATGAATTTGAGCATTGTTTCAAAGATGGAAAATCAGGCAGGAGAACATATTAATCTTGTCAAAGAAGTTCTTGATGCGATTGTTGATACAATAAGCAGCGCAGATGATTTAAAGATATATACAAGCGGTGCAACCAACATATTCAAGTATCCAGAACTTAGTGATTCAACCAAAGCCAGTGAGCTTATATATGCCTTGGAAGAAAAGCAGAGCCTGTCAGATCTTGTTGTTGATGATGACAATAGTGTTGATGAACAGGATAGTAGTTCCAACAATGGTATTCAGGTATATATAGGAAATGAAACACCGATTGAATCTATGAAAGACTGTAGCGTTGTAACAGCAACATATGAATTACAGGATGGAATGAAGGGTACAATTGGTATTATTGGTCCAAAGCGTATGGATTATGAAAAGGTTGTGGAAACCTTGAAGAATATGAGGACGCAGTTGGATGATGTATTCAAGAAATCATAGAAAGGTGAGGAGATAAGGTGTCTAAGAAAGATAATAACATTAATAATGTTGATGAAGCAGATGTTAATATTAATGATACAGATGTTACATCAGATACAGATAAAGACGCTGATACTGTAGAAGCTCAGGGCTCGTCTGACGCAGATGTGAAGGCAGAGAAATCTGACAACGCAAGTGATGCGCAAGGAGCGGAGGAAACAGTTGATATAAATAATAAAAAGGACCAGAAGGACGCTGTGATTGAGGATTTACAAGATCGTTTGAAGCGTCAGATGGCTGAGTTTGACAACTACAGAAAGCGTACTGACAAAGAAAAGTCAGCAATGTTCGAGATGGGAGCTTCGGATGTAGTAAAGAAACTTCTTCCGATAGTAGATAATTTTGAACGCGGCTTTAAGTCAGTGACAGAGGAAGAGTTACAAACACCATTTGCCAAAGGTATGGATATGGTTTACAAGCAGACAATTAAGATGCTTGAAGACTTACAGGTTAAGCCAATCGAGGCAGTTGGTTCAGAGTTTAATCCTGAATTTCATAATGCAGTTATGCACGTGGAAGATGACTCTCAGGGCGAGAATATTATCGTTGAAGAGTTCGAGAAGGGTTACACATATAGAGATGTGGTTATCCGCCACAGTATGGTAAAGGTTGCTAACTAATACATCAGAATATTTAGTTGATGTATAATGGTATGAGCTTTTACCAGAAGTAAAGTATGTGGGCAGTTGTGATATAGAAAGAAGTCGTTTACAGGCTTAGGGCTTATCAGAACAATACACACACTTGTAACAAATAGAATTGATATTATTAAACAGTATGTCTATATAAGACATAGAAAGGAAGATAATTATGAGCAAGATTATTGGTATAGATTTAGGTACAACTAATTCATGCGTAGCTGTTATGGAAGGTGGTAAGCCAGTTGTTATTACTAACACAGAAGGTATCAGAACTACTCCATCAATAGTTGCATTTACAAAGAACGGAGAAAGATTAGTAGGTGATCCTGCTAAGCGTCAGGCAGTTACTAATGCTGATAAGACAATTTCTTCAATCAAGAGACATATGGGTACAGATTACAAGGTTGATATTGATGGTAAGAAGTACACACCACAGGAAATATCAGCTATGATTCTTCAGAAGTTAAAGGCTGATGCTGAGAGCTATCTTGGTGAGACAGTTTCAGAAGCTGTTATCACAGTTCCAGCTTACTTCAATGATGCACAGAGACAGGCAACTAAGGATGCTGGTAAGATTGCAGGTCTTGATGTTAAGAGAATTATCAACGAGCCTACAGCTGCTGCTTTAGCTTATGGTCTTGATAATGAACACGAGCAGAAGATTATGGTATATGACCTTGGTGGTGGTACATTCGATGTATCTATCATTGAAATCGGTGATGGTGTAATCGAAGTTCTTGCTACTGCTGGTAACAACAGACTTGGTGGTGATGATTTTGATAATGCTATTACACAGTATATGTTAGATGACTTCAAGGCTAAGGAAGGCGTAGATCTTTCTACAGATACAATGGCACTTCAGAGATTAAAGGTTGCTGCTGAGCAGGCTAAGAAGGAATTATCAAGTGCTATGCAGACTAACATCAACCTTCCATACATCACAGCAACAGCAGAAGGTCCAAAGCATTTTGATATGACACTTACAAGAGCTAAGTTCGATGAACTTACACACGACTTAGTAGAAAAGACAGCTGAGCCAGTTAAGAACGCACTTTCAGATGCAGGTCTTACAGCTTCAGAACTTTCAAAGGTATTATTAGTTGGTGGTTCTACAAGAATTCCAGCTGTACAGGATAAAGTAAAGCAGTTAACAGGTCACGAACCTAACAAGTCACTTAACCCAGATGAATGTGTTGCTATCGGTGCTTCTATTCAGGGTGGTAAGCTTGCTGGTGATGCCGGTGCTGGTGATATCCTTCTTCTTGATGTAACACCACTTTCACTTTCAATTGAGACAATGGGTGGTATTGCTACAAGACTTATCGAGAGAAATACAACTATTCCTACAAAGAAGAGCCAGATATTCTCCACAGCTGCTGATAACCAGACAGCCGTTGATATCAACGTAGTACAGGGTGAAAGACAGTTTGCCAAGGATAACAAGTCACTTGGACAGTTCAGACTTGATGGTATACCTCCAGCAAGAAGAGGTGTTCCACAGATTGAAGTTACATTTGATATCGATGCTAATGGTATCGTTAATGTATCTGCTAAGGATCTTGGAACAGGCAAGGAGCAGCATATTACAATAACAGCTGGTTCTAATATGTCTGATGAAGATATCGATAAGGCTGTTAAGGAAGCTGCTGAGTTCGAAGCTCAGGATAAGAAGCGTAAGGAAGCTATCGAAGTTCGTAACGAAGCTGACTCTATGGTATTCCAGACACAGAAGGCTCTTGATGAAGCTGGCGACAAGCTTGATGCTAACGACAAGGCAAATGTTGAGGCAGACCTTAACGCACTTAAGTCACTTGTTGAATCAACAGATGCTGAGAATATGACAGATGCTCAGGTTGATGAGATTAAGGCAGCTAAAGAAAAGCTTATGACATCAGCACAGAACCTCTTTGCTAAGATGTATGAAGCAACTCAGGGTGCAGGCACAGCCGGTGCTGGTCCTGATATGGGAGCTGGCGCAGGTCCTGATGCTGGCACACAGGGTGGCAGTGCACCTTATGGTGATGATGTTGTAGATGGTGACTACAAGGAAGTATAATTAAGTGATATATATGATTGGGTCTATGATTATTGAAGGTTATAATATCAGAGTTAATGTAATTAACAATGATTAATTATGGAGTTATATAAAGACTTCTTAAGACTTGACAATTATAGATGAAATCAGAAAGGAAGTCAGGACTCGTATCAGGGTACCTGACTCCTTTCGGGTATAGAAAGGCGGAACCTATATGGCAGAAAAGAGAGATTATTATGAGGTCCTTGGTGTGCCTAAGGACGCAGATGATGCAGCAATTAAAAGAGCATATAGACAGTTAGCTAAGAAGTATCACCCTGATATGAATCCGGGAGATAAAGAGGCTGAGGCTAAGTTTAAGGAAGCATCAGAAGCATATGCAGTTCTTAGTGATGCAGATAAGAGAAGACAGTATGACCAGTTCGGACACGCAGCATTTGAAGGCGGTGCAGGTGGAGCTGGCGGTGGCGGCTTTGATTTTGACTTCGGTGATATGGGCGATATATTTGGTGATATATTCGGTGGTATGTTCGGAGGCGGTTCAAGCAGCAGACGTAACAGCAACGGACCAAGACGTGGTGCAGATATAAGAGTTAATGTAAGAATTACATTTGCTGAGTCAGTTACAGGAACTAAGAAGAAGATAGATGTAACACTTAAGGATGAATGTTCTAAGTGTCACGGAACAGGTGCAAAGCCGGGAACAAGTCCTGAAACTTGTAAGAAATGTGGCGGACGTGGACAGGTAACAGTAACACAGCAGTCATTCCTTGGAATGATGAGAAGCGTACAGCCTTGCCCAGATTGTCACGGAACAGGTAAGATTGTTAAAGAAAAGTGTCCAGACTGCTATGGAACAGGTTATATAAGCAGCAAGAAGACAATTGAAGTTAATATACCTGCTGGTATTGATAATGGACAGTGTGTCCGTATTCAGGGCAAGGGCGAGCCAGGTACTAATGGCGGTCCAAGAGGAGATTTATTAGTAGCTGTAATGATATCAGCAGATCCAGCATTTGAGAGAGATGGATATAACATTTTCTCAGATGTTGTAATAAGCTATCCTACAGCAGTTCTTGGCGGAGAAGTCAAGGTAAAGACTGTTGATGGTGAAGTTATATATGAAGTTAAGCCGGGAACAGCTTCTGGCACAAGAGTAAGGCTCAGAGGCAAAGGTATGCCAACATTAAGAAATCCTCAGACAAGAGGAGATCATTATATTACACTTATTGTTGATATTCCTACAAAGCTTAATAATGAACAGAAAGAAGCACTTATGGAATATGATAAGACACTTACAGGAGAGGAACACAAACATCCAAAGAAGAAGGGCTTCTTTAAATAAATGCATAAAGTTCTTATAAAAATACAAACGAAATATATCATTTCATTGTTGTTTTTAAAGAATTATGATATAATCAAAGACACTGAGAAGTATCAGTCGAATAATTAAAAGAAAGGGGCTATTATTATAATGAGTAATATAGCAGATAAGTTTGAAGAACTTGGAGTAATTCCAGTAGTAGTATTGAATGATACAAAGGACGCACTTCCATTAGCTAAGGCATTAGTAGAAGGTGGTCTTCCATGTGCAGAAGTTACATTCCGTACAGAAGCAGCAGAGGAATCTATCCGTCTTATGCACGAAGCATATCCAGATATGGTACTTGCAGCAGGTACAGTACTTACAACAGAGCAGGTTGACAGAGCTGTAGCAGCTGGTGCTTCAGTTATCGTAAGCCCAGGTTTTGATCCAGAAATCGTTGATTACTGTATCTCTAAGAATATTCCTGTAATGCCAGGTATCGTAACACCATCTGAACTTGCTCAGGCAGTTAAGAGAGGTCTTACAAGAGTTAAATTCTTCCCAGCTACAGCAGCAGGCGGAATTAAGATGATTAAGGCTATGTGTGCAGCTTACACAACAGTAAGAATTATGCCTACAGGTGGTATCAATACATCTAACCTTGAAGAATTCTTATCTTGCGATAAGATCTTCTGCTGTGGTGGTTCTTGGATGGTTAAGGGTGACTTAATCAAGGCTGGAGAATTCGATAAGATTAAGGATATGACAGCTGAGGCAGTTGCTTTAGTTAAGGAAATCCGTTCTAAGTAATTAGTTCAGGCTACATAATTCAGATTATCGCTAAGATGACAATTGAATAATATTATTTAAAAGGGCTTCATATATCTGTGTGACAGGTATATGAAGCCCTTTTGCTCATAATATTAATAAATATTTATTGATAATTAGTTATCTACAGTAACATCAGAATTAAAGGTTTCTTTATTGACAAGGCCTTCCTGATTAGCAACGATAGTTGTACATACAGCATCACCAGTGATATTAACGGCTGTTCTTAACATATCAAGAATTCGGTCAATACCCATAATAAGTGCGATACCTTCTGTTGGAACACCTACGCTCTGGAATACCATTGCAAGTGTTATAAGACCTACAGATGGCACACCACTTGTTCCGATTGAAGCAAGTGTAGCTGTTATAATTACTGTAACAAGGTCAGATGGAGAAAGTGTAATTCCAAATATCTGTGCTACGAATATTACAGCAACACCCTGCATAATTGATGTACCATCCATATTAACGGTAGCACCAAGTGGTATTGTGAAAGATGATATTTTCTTGCTTACACCAAGCTTTTTATCAAGTGTGTTGATTGAAAGCGGAATTGTTGCATTTGATGTAGCTGTTGTAAATGCGAAGTTCATAACTGGGAAGAACTTCTTTAGGAACTTAAATGGATTAAGTCTTGTAAAGAGAAATAAAAGTAACTGGTATACTACGAAGCACTGGATAGCAAGTGCGAGTATTACGCAGCCCATATATTTAAGCATTGGAACAAATGCGTCAAAACCAATATTAGCAAATGTTCTTGCGATAAGGCAGAATACACCGATAGGAGCTGCCTTCATAACTGCCATAGTCATTTCCATCATAAGGTCATTGAACTGACTGAAAAAGTTAGCTACAGTTGATGCCTTATTACCCATTTTCGCTAAAAGAATACCTACGAATAATGCAAATACGATAATTGGAAGCATATCAGCAGTTGCAAGTGATTCAACAGGATTCTTAGGTATTATGTTAAGAAGTGTTTGTGTAAGTGGTTGTTTCTCAGTGATAGTTACACTGCTTGTAGATACATTTTCAATTGTAACGCCAATACCAGGATTGATGAGCATAGCAACTGATAATGCAACTGATACAGCAACAGCAGTAGTAAGAAGATAGAAAAGAATAGTTTTAATACCTACTTTACCAAGTGTCTTAGTATCACCGATAGCCATACTTCCGCATATAAGTGAGCAGAATACAAGTGGAACTACAAGCATCTGCATAAGGCGGATAAAACCTTGTCCAATTACATAGAGGACACCCTCAACGATAACTGAATCACGGATATAGCCTGCTGGCATAAAATAGTGGATTAAAACACCACTTATTGCACCGGCTATAAGTGCTATGAATATCTTAGTAGAAAGCCCCATAGGCTTTTTTGTGTTTTTTAAAGATTTTTCCATTCTTTAGCAGCCTCCTGATAAATTAATATATTCTTTAAGCGCATCTTTCCAGTTCTTAGGCTGTTCAATGTGTTCAAGTCTTAACATCATATTATCAAGAACTGAATATACTGGTTTATTATTGTTGGCAGGAACAAGTTTTAACTTGTCTGTTGCATTGGCATATTCAAGAATAGTCCTGGCATATTCAAGACGGCTGCAAGAGCCCTGACATACAGCATGGTATATTCCAAGACACTCATTTTTAATGAAATATTCAATAATTCTGGCTAGCTCAGAAGCGCTTGTAGGACACGCATATTCATATTCAGATACAGTGAGTTCATTTACAGAAGGATCTTTAACTGCTGAAAGTACAGTGTTAAGGAAATCCTGTCCTATTCCATATACCCAGCTGCTTCTTAGTATCACATAACGCGAACAGAAAGACTGTATATAAGCTTCGCCGGCAAGCTTACTTTTACCATATATATTTCTAGGATTAGGTGTATCAAATTCATTATAAGAATGATCCTCTGTACCAGAGAATATATCATCTGTAGATATGTGAATTAGCTTTGCACCGATAGACTGTGCCATAACAGCAAGGTTTCGTGTTCCTACAGCATTTACCGCAAATGCTTTGTCAGGATTAGTTTCGCAGCCTGCAACATCACTGTAACCAACGCAGTTGATAATGATATCAGGACGATTAACTCTTGCATAATTGTTGACAGCTTCAAGGTCTGTAACATCGACTTCGTCAACATCAGTAGGGAATATTTCATACTCACGGCAGTCTAAGAGAGCAGAAAGTGCAGTACCAACGTGGCCTTTGGCACCGGTAATCCATATTTTTTCCATATAACCTCCATTCCAGCACTAACGCTTTCGCATAGTGCATTAAATATAATTTGTAATTTAGCTGCATATAATATATGTTAAAGAATAAGTGGGACAGCTTATATTATAATATGTTTATATGCAAACAATTAATTATACAATAAACTTGGTATTTGGCAAGTATTTTAAAAATGAAAATTATGTCATAAGATTTTAACAGGTTATAAATAATTGCTGGTTATAAAAATTATATAAATAGATTACAATATTGGCAAGGTATGGTACAATATATAAGAATATTGATTTTATTGATTAGATGAGGTTATGAGATGAGTTTTGACGTTAAAAAGAAGATAGAAGAATTGAATAAATCAGACATAATAAGTGGCAGTAATGCAAGATATGATATTGTCCTTGAAGAAGAATTAAAAGATCTTAATTCAGCAGGTATTATATTAAGACATAAGAAATCAGGAGCGAGGGTTGTCGTTATATCTAATGATGATAATAATAAGGTATTTTCAATAGGTTTTAAGACACCACCTTTTAACGATACAGGAATGCAGCATATAATTGAACATTCAACATTGTGTGGTTCAAGAAAATATCCTGTTAAAGATCCATTTGTTGAATTGTGCAAGGGTTCACTTAATACATTTCTTAATGCTATGACTTATCCAGACAAGACAGTATATCCAGTGGCAAGCTGTAATGATACTGACTTTAAGAATATTATGGATGTATATATGGATGCAGTGTTCTATCCTGCAATGTATGAAAAGCCAGAGATATTTATGCAGGAAGGCTGGCATTATGAACTTGATAATGCAGATGATGATATCAAGTATAATGGCGTTGTATTTAATGAGATGAAGGGGGCATTTTCATCACCAGATGACGTGCTTTCAAGATATACATTTGTATCATTATTCCCAGATACTGTATACAAGAATGAATCGGGCGGTGACCCTGAGATTATAACAGAACTTAAGTATGAGGATTTCCTTAAGTACCACAAGGAATATTATCACCCATCTAACAGCTATATATATATCTATGGCGATATGGACGTTAATGAAAGACTTGAATATCTTGACAGGGAATATCTATCAGACTTTGATGTATCAGATGTTGATATTCATGCCAATATAGAAAGACAGGCAGCATTTGACAAGCCTGTATATGAAACAAAGCCTTATGCCATAACAGAAGATGAGTCATTAGAGGATAATACTTATCTTTCATATAATGCAGTTATTGGAACTTCTGTTGATGCCAAGCTTTATCTTGCATTCCAGATACTTGATTATGCACTTGTTATGACACCGGGAGCACCTGTTAAGCAGGCACTTTTAGATGCAGGTATAAGCACTGATGTATATTCAAGTTATGAGACATCACTTTACCAGCCTGTATATTCAATAGTTGCCAAGAATTCTAATTCTAAGGAGCAGGACAGATTTGTATCAGTTATCAATGACACATTAGAAAAGCTTGTTAAGGACGGAATTAATGAAAGAACAATAGAAGCTGGAATTAATTATTACGAATTCAAATACAGAGAAGCAGATTATGGTCCATATCCAAAGGGACTTATGTATTATCTTACTATGATGGATAGCTGGTTATATGATGAAACAAAGCCATTTATCCATATAGAGGCGGGAGATACATTTGATGAGTTAAAGAAGAATGCCAGAAATGGATATTTTGAGAAGCTTATAAAAGAATATCTTCTTGATAATAACCACAAGTCAATTATAAGCCTTGTGCCTGAATATGGACTTGAGAAGGAAAAGGAACAGAAGGAAGCGGACAAGCTTGCAGAGTATAAGAGCACATTGACTAATGACGAATTAGAAGAGCTTGTTAAAAAGACAAAGGAGTTAAAGGAATATCAGGATACTCCATCAAGTCAGGAAGATCTTGAAAAGATACCAATGCTTGAGCTGTCAGACATTAAAAGAGAGCCTGCTAAGGATTATAATGATGTTAAGAGTGTTGATGGAATTAAGATAGTACACCATAATATATTTACTAATAAGATTGCATATATTAATATGTCATTTGACACTAAGTGTGTTCCAGATGAACTTATACCATATATGGGCTTGTTAGGCTCAACATTAAGTCTTATGGATACTAAGAATTATACTTATCCAGAGCTTACTAACGAGATTAATATTAACTGCGGTGGTCTTGCAACAGGAACAGCTCTATATAGCGATAAGGTTGATTTTAGTAAGAATACAATTGTATATGAGGTTAAGAGTAAGGCATTATATGAGAAAGTTCCATTTGTTCTTGGTATGATGGAAGAGATTATGTATAATACCAGATTTGATGACTATAAGAGATTAAAGGAGATAATTGCAAGAATTAAATCAAGACTAGAAGCTTCTCTTATGGGGCAGGGTCATTCAATTGCTATGTTAGAGTGCTGTGCACAGTTCTCAGAGTCGGCTTATTACTCAGATATATTAAGGGGTTACAAATATTATGAGTTCATTAAGAAGCTTGATGAAGAATTTGAGCAGAATAAGACACAGATAGTGGATAAGCTTAATAAGCTTGTTGGATATATATTCAATAAGGATAATGTTATAGTAAGCCTTACAGCAGACGATGAGGGTTATGACTGCTTTGTCAAGGCATTGTCAGCCAAGAGCTGTAATATCAAAGATGAACATTATAATACAGCAGTAAGAAGCTTTATACCGGTTAATGTAAAGACTGGATACACATCAGCATCACAGGTACAGTATGTTGCAAGATGTGGTAATTTCGTAAAAGACGGATATAAGTATACAGGAGCACTTAAAGTGTTAAAGGTTATATTCTCTTATGATTATCTCTGGATTAATGTAAGGGTTAAAGGTGGAGCTTACGGCTGCATGAGTGGTTCATCAAGAAATGGTGATTTCTATATGGTATCTTACAGGGATCCTAATCTTGAAAAGACTAACGATATATACGAGGGTGCGGCTGATTATATAAGGAATTTTAATGTCAGCAGAAGAGATATGGTTAAGTTCATAATAGGAACCATTGGAGAGATAGATGCACCTCTTACACCATCAGCTATTGGCAGCAGGTCATTTACACATTATATGTGCAATTGCACAGAAGATATGTTAAGAAAAGACAGGGAAGAAGTTCTTGATGCGACAGTTGAGAGTATAAGAGAACTTGCTCCACTTATAGAATCAGCAGTTGGGCAGAATTATTTATGCGTAGTAGGTAACCAGAAGCAGATTAATGAGGCAGCAGATTTGTTTGATGAAATAAAGCCTCTTATCGGATAAATGATATTGGATATATAAGGAGAATACGATGAATTTAGATGAAATGCTTAAAGCCAGTGGAATAAGCGGCGGTGCTGCTTCTGGCAACGACAATGTGAAATCGGGATTTGTAACATTTATTGGAAGACCTAATGTTGGCAAGTCTACACTTATGAATAATATTATAGGGCAGAAGATTGCGATAACATCTAATAAGCCACAGACAACAAGAAACAGGATACAGACAGTGTATACAGATGAGAGAGGACAGATTGTATTTGTTGATACGCCGGGTATCCATAAGGCTAAGAATAAGCTTGGTGAATATATGGTAGGAGCTGCTGAGAAGACTATTAATGAAGTTGATGTTGTGTGCTTTATAGTAGAACCAACAACGTATATCGGAGCAGGTGAGCAGCATATTATAGAGAAGTTAAAAAAGGTAAATGCACCTAAGATATTAGTAATCAACAAGGTTGATACAGTAAAGAAAGAGGAGATACTTCCTGTAATCGACTGCTACAATAAAGAGCTTGAATTTGATGAGATAATTCCAGTATCAGCAAGAAATGGCAGTAATGTTGATGACCTTGTAACAACAATATTCAAATATCTTACTTACGGACCTATGTTCTATGATGAAGATACTGTTACAGACCAGCCATTAAGACAGATTGTTGCAGAGCTTATAAGAGAGAAAGCACTTCATGCCCTCAATGAAGAAATTCCACACGGAATAGCTGTTGTTATAGATACATTTAAAGACAGAAAGTCATCTAAAGGCAAGATTACAGATATAGATGCAACAATAATATGTGAAAGAGATTCACATAAGGGTATTATCATCGGCAAGGGTGGTGAAATGCTTAAAAAGATAGGAACTAATGCCAGGTATGAGATAGAAAAGCAACTTGGCAACAAGGTTAATCTTAAACTCTGGGTGAAGGTTAAGAAGGAATGGAGAGACAGCGACATTCTTATAAAGAATTTTGGCTATGATAAGAAAGATAACAAGACACAGAATTAATCCGGAGGTGGCAGGGTGGCTGATGTAGTTTCTGTCACAGGATTTATATTGTCGAGTATGCCTGTTGGAGATTATGACAGACGTGTTGTCATACTCAGCAGGGAGCTTGGTAAGATAGCGGCATTTGCCAAAGGAGCAAGACGTCCTAACAGCCACCTTATAGGAGTTACAAGACCATTTATATTTGGAACATTCGAGGTGTACAGGGGCAGGGACTCTTACACAATACAGAAAGCCAATGTTACGAATTATTTTGAGGAGCTTGTAAGCGATCTTGATGGTGTGCTGTACGGATATTATTTTGCGGAGCTGGCAGAATATTATGGCAGAGAAAATCTTGATGCCGCAGATATGATTAATCTTTTATATGTTGCATTTAAGGCACTGGTTAATAAATCATTACCCAATGAACTTGTAAGATATATATATGAGATACGGCTGATAGCCGTTAATGGAGAGTGTCCGGATTTCTTTAGCTGTGCAGGCTGTGGAAGTGAGAAGGAGTTACAGTTATATTCATATAAGGAAAATGGAATGTACTGCGTGGAGTGTGCTGCCTCGTCGGGTGACGGAATAGTGCTTCAATCTTCAACCTTGTATACATTACAGTATATTATTACAGCACCACTTACAAAGCTGTTTAACTTCGTTGTAAAAGCTGATGTGCTAAATGAACTTAAAAAGGTGGTGAATAGAATAGAATTTATCACATTTGATAAACATTTCAAATCCAAAGAAATGCTTGATATTGGTTAAGAGTATATAGGTTTTAAGAAGATATTAATTTTAATAATATATTGGTTAAGATATTACTGATTAAAGTTAAATACAGGATAGGAAGGAAGATTTATGAGTCACAATAACCAGAAAAAGATAGCAGCTATTAATGATTACTCAGGTTTTGGAAGATGTTCTATAGCTGTAGAGCTTCCGATTATATCAGCTCTTAAAGTGCAGTGTTGCCCACTGCCAACATCAATATTGTCTAATCATACAGGTTTTGAAAGCTTTTATTTTGAAGACTTTACAGAAAGTATGCCGGCTTATATAAAGGAGTGGGAGAAGCTTAATCTTAAATTCGATGGAATATGTACAGGTTTTCTAGGTTCGCATAAACAGATTGAGATAGTCAGATATTTCTTTGACATATTTAAGACACCTGATAATATAGTTGTTGTTGACCCTGTTATGGGTGATTACGGTAATCTGTATGCTACATATACTAAAGAAACCTGCGAAGAGATGAAAAAGCTTGTAAGTTATGCCAATATTCTTACACCTAATCTTACAGAAGCCTGTATATTAACAGGCAGGGAATATAATGCAGAGTACGGTAATGAAGAGCTTGAGATAATCGCTAAGCAGTTATCAGATATGGGACCTTCAAAGATAGTTATAACAGGAATTGTCAGAGGTACATATATTGCTAACTATTGTTATGAGGACGGCTGTGGCGGATATGAGATTAAGACAACTAAGGTTGGAACACAGAGGTCTGGAACCGGTGATATATTTACGGCGATAATTGCAGCAGATGCAGTTAATAAAGTTAATTTCCACGAATCAGTAAGAAAGGCTTCACAGTTCATAAAGAAATGCATAATGAAATCAATAGAATTAGAGATACCAGTTACTGACGGAGTGTGCTTTGAGGAGCTGCTTACAACATTAAGATGATTAATGGATAAGATATTAAAATATTTTGATATTTAAGACGTCTGATAATAATGAGAGATAATTAGAAGAATGTTAATGTTAGATGATTTAATAAAAGAAAGAGAGAACAATTATGGAGATATTATATAAAGTACATAATAATCTTTATGTTAATATGACTAATAAATGTCCATTTGCCTGTACATTTTGTCTTAGACAGACTATGGATAGAATTGGCGAGTCGGACAGATTATGGCTTGAAAGAGAACCTCTTGTAAGTGAAGTTATAGATGAATTCGCCAAATGGAATCTTGATGATTTTGGTGAAGTAGTATTCTGTGGTTTTGGTGAGCCTACAGAAAGCTGGGATAAGGTAAGAGAGGTAGCAGCATTTATTAAAAAGACTTACAATAATAAGCCAATCAGAATCAATACTAATGGAGCAGGCAACCTTATCAATGAAAGAGATATAACAAAAGAAATGGCCGGTCTTATAGATACTGTATCAATAAGTCTTAACAATCCTGATAAGGATGAGTATAACAAGCTTGTAAGAAGTAAATTCGGTGATAAGACATTTGATGAGATGATAGATTTTGCGAAGAAATGCGTCGCCAATGGGCTTAATGTTGTTATGACAACGGTTGACACAACTATATCACACGAGGAAGAAGCACAGTGCCGGATAATATGCGATAAGATAGGTGCTTCTTATAGAATACGTCCCTGGGAGTCATAATTACACGATATTCACAGTTGAAATTATACAAGGAATGTTATAGAATTAAAAAGATTATTGTGAAGATGCGAAATATTATGGTGTATATGTGTTAAGTACATTATCACCTTATCAATAGATGGCATCTGTATCTTTAGGAGGATTATTGATATGGAAAAGACAATGGAAAAGATAGTAGCTTTAGCAAAGGTAAGAGGATTCGTGTATCCGGGTTCAGAAATCTATGGTGGACTTGCTAATACATGGGATTACGGTAACCTTGGTGTTGAGCTTAAGAATAACGTTAAGAAGGCCTGGTGGCAGAAGTTCGTACAGGAAAGCCCATACAATGTAGGTGTTGACTGTGCAATACTTATGAATCCACAGACTTGGGTTGCTTCAGGACATCTTGGCGGTTTCTCTGATCCTCTTATGGATTGTAAAGACTGCCACGAAAGATTCAGAGCTGATAAGCTTATTGAAGACTGGGCAGATGAGAATAACTATGAGATAGAAGGTTCAGTTGATGCATGGTCACAGGAACAGATGAAGAACTTTATTGATGAGAAGAATATATGCTGCCCAACTTGTGGCAAGCACAACTTTACAGATATAAGACAGTTCAACCTTATGTTCAAGACATTTCAGGGCGTAACCGAAGATGCTAAGAATACAGTATACTTAAGACCAGAAACAGCTCAGGGTATATTTGTTAACTTTAAAAATGTACAGAGAACATCAAGAAAGAAAGTGCCATTTGGTATTGGACAGATCGGTAAGTCATTCCGTAACGAGATTACACCTGGTAACTTTACATTCAGAACAAGAGAATTCGAGCAGATGGAATTAGAGTTCTTCTGCAAGCCTGGAACAGACCTTGAATGGTTCAATTACTGGAGACAGTACTGCATAGACTGGCTTAAGGCACTTGGTATCAAGGAAGATGAGATGAGAGCAAGAGATCATTCACCAGAAGAACTCTGCTTCTATTCTAAGGGAACAACAGATATTGAGTTCTTATTCCCATTTGGCTGGGGTGAATTATGGGGTATTGCTGACAGAACAGATTATGACCTTACACAGCACCAGACAGTATCTGGCGAGGATATGTCATACTTTGATGACGAAGCTAAGGAAAAGTATATTCCATATGTTATCGAGCCATCACTTGGTGCGGACAGAGTGACACTTGCATTCCTCTGTGCAGCTTATGATGAGGAAGAACTTGAAGGAGGAGATGTAAGAACAGTTCTTCATTTCCATCCAGCATTAGCACCAGTCAAGGTTGGTATCCTTCCACTTTCTAAGAAGCTTAACGAAGGTGCAGAGAAGGTATATGCAGAACTTTCTAAGTATTACAACTGTGAATTTGATGACAGAGGTAATATCGGTAAGAGATACAGAAGACAGGATGAGATTGGTACTCCATTCTGCATAACATATGACTTTGAGTCAGAAGAAGATAATGCTGTAACAGTAAGAGATAGAGATACTATGCAGCAGGAAAGAGTTAAGATTTCTGATCTTAAGGCATATTTTGAAGACAAGTTTACATTTTAATATAGGTATTAATTTATGAAATGTGTTAAATGTGGAACAGAATATGAGGGCAATGAGTGTCCCAGATGTAATGGACCTGTAATTAAGATTAACAGCAGTGACTATATGGCTAGACGTAAAGCATATGAAGAAAGCCTGGCAAGAAAAGAGATACAGAAGGTCTTAGACAGTGCAGAAGAAGCTTGCAATGTTTTGTCTGGTGAATCAGAACAATCTGATAAAGATGGCAAGACAATACAGCAGGGAAAGCGTGCAAAGAAGCGTTCGAATAAGGTAAAGAATTATGATGAAGGTGTCTTTGATATAACTAAAGTTGATTTTAATGATGTGGCTGATAAGTTAAAGGCTGGAAGTGAAAAGCTTGCCAGTAAAGCTAAAGGAAAAGCCCAGCAGGAAAAGGCTAAGACCAGAAAAAATAATAATGCTAAGACGGATAATAATGTTAAGGCAGATAATAATATTAAGATGGATAGCAGGATAAGACCACAGACAAAACATTCATATAAGAAAGCAGGAGTAGCTGTCGCCATAGTTATAGTGGCGATAGCTGCTATTTCATTAATTATGGCTGTTTTGTTAAGGAAGAATTCATATATATATATGAGTGATGGAAGCCGCATATATGATGTATCTTCACTTGAAAGCCAGTATATATGTGATGTTAAGGATGCATTATTTGGTCTTGATGAAGTTACATTTTATACACCGGAATGGCCGGAAAATATATCTAAGGACAGTGTGGTTTCAAGTGCTGCAAGTCCGGATGGAAAGTATTATGCGGCAGATGTGTATAATGATGAAGATGAGCTATATTCATTATATGTATGGTCACAGGATGGAAGTGTGGAAGTTGTAAATAATATATATGCACACGAGATATATTATATTTCAGATAAAGGCATAATTATTTACAAAGAAACAGAAACTATCAATGACACAGGAAAGACAGGTGGACTTAAGCTGTCTATGGCAGAGATTACCAATGATAAAAGTTCAGGAAGTCTTATAGGAAAGACTGATACAATAGAAGCCAGTCTTACGCAGGCATATGTATACAGTGACAGCGATACAATTATAATACTTGATAGTGATAACAGATTATATCAGTACAATTATAGCAATAAGAAGCAGACATATGTGTCAGATAATGTGGATAATATATATCCATTAAGTGATACAGATGGCGTGTATACTAAAGGTGCAGGACATCTGAATACATCTGACAAGGCTGATGAATATATATATAATTCACAGGACAATAATTATATTGTTAGTGTTAAGAATGGCTTGGCACAGCAGCTTGATGGCATTGATGGTGCTAATATGACATATATTATTGATAGTAAGAATGATTACATATACTGGGTAGGTAATAAAAAAGTGTCATATGCAAAGTATAAAGACGGAATGGTGTCAGATAAGAAAGAATTTGGCAGCATAGGAAATATGCAGAACATAGTATTCTTAAAAGCATCGGGTGAACTTGTATACATTAATTCAGAGGCAAAGCTTATCAATGCATTAAAGGGTGATAAGACTGTTATTGCAGAGAATGTGAAGGACGGAAGCTTATCGCTTATTAATAATACAAAAGAGTCTATTACTTATATAGATAATGACGGACAGTATTATTTAAAGACACCATCAGCTAAGAAAGTGCTTATGGGAAATGTTACAGATACAGTTAATACATCTGATACAAGTCTTTACAGAAAGAGATTGTATTATTATGGTTCTGATAAGACATTATATTCTTGCGATTTAAAGGGTGGTTCAAAGAGCCAGATAGGAACAGTGGACAGGCTGTGGATTGGAACACATTAAAACAATTGTATATTAATGGAACAGATATTACAGCATTATTCTAAGACTTTAAGGTATAATAGGGTATATAAGGACATATATAATAACAAATGTTATAAGAGGTTATTATTATGTCCGGATATATGAAAGTGTTAGCAGAATATTCAGATAAAGCAGGACATAAGGACAGAACAGGACATATAAAAAGAATTACAGGTATAATAACAGCCATAATTATGTTAATTACTACGGCTGTTATTGTACCTGTTTTTTGCTGTGCAGAGGAAGTATCAGGACCAGACATAGATACACCTTCTGCGATACTTATGGAGGCGGCGACAGGACAGGTAATATATGAAAAGGATGCCGATACAGTTCTTGCACCTGCAAGCATAACAAAGATAATGACGCTTATACTTATATTTGAGGCAATAGAGGACGGAAGCATTAATATGGAAGACCCGGTAACTGTGTCGGAATATGCGGCTTCAATGGGCGGAAGCCAGGTGTTCCTTGAGCCGGGAGAGATACAGAGTGTCAGGACTATGATTAAGTGTATAGCGGTGGCAAGTGCTAATGATGCTTGTGTTGCAATGGCAGAACACATAAGCGGGGCAGAGAATGTATTTGTTGATAAAATGAATGAGAAAGCCCGTGAACTAGGAATGAGCAACACACATTTTATTAACTGCTGTGGACTTGATGTAGACGGACATACATCAAGTGCGAGAGATGTAGCGGTTATGAGCCGGGAGCTTATTAATAACCACCCACAGATAAAAGAATTCAGCAGTATATGGATGGAGAGCATAACACACATTACAAGAAAAGGCGAGAAGGATTTCGTGCTTACCAATACTAATAAGCTTATGAAACAGTATGCCTATGCCACAGGCTTAAAGACAGGTTCAACGAGCAAGGCAGGTTGCTGCCTTTCAGGAACAGCCAATAAAGACGGAATAGATCTTATAGCAGTTGTTATGGCGGCACCGACAAGCAAGATACGATTCAGTGATGCAATAACGCTTCTTAATTATGGTTTTAGTGTGTGCAGTATATATAAAGATGAAGAACCGCTTGATACAGAGAGTATTAAAATCTCATCGGGCAGGCAGGATAAGATTAGGATAACAAAGGAAAAAGACTATTCATATATGTTCATTAATAAATATAACAATGATGATATAAGCCGGGAGTGCATAATTAATGATAATATTAAAGCTCCATTAAAAGAGGGTGATGAGGTAGGCGTTATTAAATATTATTATAATGAGGCTTATATTGGAAGTGTTAAGATAATAAGCTGCGAAAATGTTGATACAGCAGGCTTTATGGACACGGTTAAGAAAATATTTAAAAGCTTACTTTAATTAAAGTAGTGCCATTTGCCGTATAATATGCTATATTATTAAATAATATTCATTAAGGGAATCACAAGGACACAATTATGGATTTATTTGATTATATGCGAAAGACTAATCAGGAGAATGATTCTCCTCTTGCGATGAGATTAAGACCAAGAACTTTGGAAGAAGTTGTAGGACAACAGCATATTGTTGGTAAGGATAAGCTTTTATACAGGGCTATAAAGGCGGATAAATTAAGCTCTATTATATTTTATGGACCTCCTGGAACTGGAAAGACTACATTAGCCAAGGTTATTGCCAATACGACAAGTGCGGATTTCTGTCAGATTAATGCTACAGTAGCAGGCAAGAAAGAGATGGAAGATGTTGTAGAGAGGGCGAAAAATAATCTTGGAATGTATGGTAAGAAGACAATACTTTTTGTAGATGAGATACATAGGTTTAATAAGGGACAGCAGGATTATCTTCTGCCATTCGTGGAAGACGGAACTATTGTGCTTGTTGGTGCAACAACAGAAAATCCATATTTTGAGGTTAATGGAGCCTTGATTTCAAGGTCTATAATATTTGAGTTAAAGCCATTGTCAAAGGAAGATATCAAAGAGATACTAAAGAGAGCTGTATACGATAAAGAAAGAGGTATGGGAAGCTACAAGGCTGACATAGATGATGAGGCTTTGGAGTTTCTTGCTGATATAGCAAATGGCGATGCAAGAAGTGCACTTAATGCGATAGAACTTGGAATACTTACAACTGACAGGTCAGATGACGGACTTATACATATAGATTTAAAGACAGCAGAACAGTGTATACAAAAAAGGGCTGTCCGATATGATAAGACGGGTGATAATCATTATGATACCATATCAGCATTTATTAAAAGTATGAGGGGGTCTGACCCTGATGCAGTAAGTTATTATCTGGCAAAGATGTTATATGCAGGTGAAGATATAAAGTTTATTGCAAGAAGAATAATGATATGTGCAAGTGAAGATGTAGGCAATGCAGACCCTTACGCATTAGTTGTTGCTACGAATGCAGCACTTGCAGTTGAGAGGATAGGTATGCCGGAGGCAAGGATAATTCTTTCACAGGCGGCGTTATATGTTGCCTGTGCACCTAAGAGCAACTCTTGTTATATGGCAGTTGACAAGGCTATGGAACTTGTTAAGACAACCAAGACAGCACCTGTGCCGGCACATTTGCAGGATGCACATTATAAGAGTGCTTCAAAGTTAGGACACGGCATAGGTTATAAATATGCACACGATTATCCTAACCACTATGTGAAGCAACAGTATTTACCTGATGGACTTGAGGACGTAAAGTTCTATGAACCAACAGATAATGGCTATGAGAAGCAGATAAAGACACATTTAAAAAAGATTAATTCGGAGACGTAGAACTGATGAGAGAGTATATTAACAGACTTTCAAGAGGAAAGTTCAGATATGACATTCCAGATATAATACAACCTGATGATGTTATTATAGAAGATGTTATCTGTGACACAATACATAATGCAGAATTTCATATACAGGCGCAAGATGTAATTAAGGGGGTAGTATACTCTGATAATGCCAAGGTGACAGTGCTTACACCGTCATTTGCGGGAAAAGACAGTGATATTAAATACGTTATAGATGCAAGGGGACTTTCAGAGGGGGACAGCATAGAAGGAGAGTTCACGCTTGTTACTAATGCTGGAGAGAAAGAGGTATTATACAGCTTTACAGCAGTTAAAGAAACAGTAGATACAAGCCTTGGAAAAGCGGATAACCTGTTCCATTTTACTAATCTTGTGCAGGTTAATAAAGAAGAAGCAGTAAGCTTATACAGATCCGATAAATTCAAAAAAATATTCTTACAGGGTGATGATGTATTAAATAATCTTTACGATGTCCTGTATGACAGAGAAAATGTATATGAGTCAATGGAGGAGTTCTTAATAGCAATTAAGAAAAAGTCTGCTCTTACTTTCAGTGTTGATAATAATATAAGAGATTATAATATAGATGGTGCTAACGAAAAGGACAGCATAATTATAGAAAAGAACGGCTGGGGCTATATAAAGCTTGACGTACAGTGTGAAGCACCATTTATTAAGATGAAAAGAGGAATAATAACTTCTGATGATTTCATAGGTGATGTATATGAGCTGGATTATATAATAGATGATAAGCTTCTTCATGCAGGCAATAACTATGCGTATATTATAATAAGCTCTTACAGTCATCAGGAAGTAATAGAGATTACAATAAATGGAAAAGAGATTGTTAATGACAGCGGCTTTGATGAACACAGAGAGATAAGAACTGCAAAGAGCAGGCTTACAGCAGAATATCTCCAGTTCAGAATGAAACGCATAACCAAGCAGGAATGGGTTATTAACACTAATAAAATTCTTGACAGAGTTCGTGGATTGAAGAAATCGGACATAATATTTGACGTATTGCAGGCTGGTGTTAATTTTATATCAGGTGATGATTACAATGGAAGCAGAATTCTTGAGAACATTAAGGACAGGGTATTAAGCGATGTTGATAATCATATTGAGTTATACAGTCTTTACCTTTATGTAAGCACGCTTGAAAGAAAAGATGCAGGATATACATCAGATGTAGCCCAGATAGTTACAGAGTGTTATGAACACGGATATGACAGCTGGGTGCTTTTGTGGATATTATTCTATATAGACGGACAGTCTGAGAATAACAAGAGCATTAAGCTTATAAGAATAAAGGATTGCTTTAATGATGGCTGTATAAGCCCGGTTATGTATTTAGAGGCACTTAATATATATAATGCACAGCCAGAGCTGTTAAGGCTGTTTAACAGATTTGAGATTCAGGTGATAGCATTTGGTATAAAGTACAATATGATTACAGAAAAGCTTGCAAAGCAGGCAGCGGCTGTAATTGCCAATGAAAGAATTACTAATAAAGATAATATAGAGATATTAAAAAAACTTTATACAATATATGAAGAAGATGACATATTAGAAGTATTAATATCACATATGGTAAGGGAAGGAATAGCTGGTGAGGAAGCATTTCCATTTTATGAGAAAGCGGTTCTTAGAGGCATAAGAATAACAAGATTATATGAGTTCTATATGGCAAGCATAAAGAAAGATATAAAGGTGAGAATTCCAAGAATTGTCCTTTTGTATTTTACATATGATTCAGGTATTAATTATGAATGGAAGTCCTTCTTATATGCCAATGTTGTCTATAATAAAGCATTCTATAAGGATATATATGATTCGTACGAGCAGATGATAGAACTGTATCTTTATGAGCAGTTAAAGGCCGGCTGTATCAATAATGACCTTATGTATCTTTACAGACAATTTTTAAAGCCACAGCTTATCAATAATGAAACAGCAGAATATGCGGTTAAGTTAAGATTTATGTATCGTGTAACTGCTGATTGCAGTAAGGTAAAAGCTGTTATAGTAAAATGCGGCTATATGAAAGAGCCTGCAATATATGAGATGACAGGCAATGATATATATATTCCGCTTTATATCTCTAACTGTTCTATGGCATTTATCTGTACGGACGGAGTTATAAGAAGAAACACTGTCAATTATGAGATAGAAAAGATATTAGAAGAACCACTGGATATAACATTGTTAGATGAATATGACATTGAAGAGCCATATATAGCTTTATTCAGAGCAGATTATTGCAGAAAGAAGCATATATATAATGCGGATACACCATCTATATATAAGAAAGCGGCGATGGTTAAAGGAGTTACATACGAATACCGACAACTTATTAATTCGTGGCTTATTGAATATTATAAAGAATATTATGAAGGTGAAACCTTTAATGATGAGTACAGTGACCTTATTAAAGATGGTCTTGATATCAATACGGCACAGGGGCTTATTGAAATACTTTTGGAGTACGGAATGTATTATGAGGCAAGGGAACTTATGGAACGCTACGGCTATACAATAGTTCCAGCAGGCAAGATGTTTAAGTTCATAGTACACGAGCTTACTGCTTCGGTTAATAAGGAAAGCTATAAAGATATATTGTGTGAATATGTGTTCAGGAATCATCTGTATAATGAGCTGGTACTTGAATATATGGTTGATAATTATAATGGTTCAGACAAGGATATGTACAGGTTGTGGAAGAGTGCATCTGATTTTGGCGTAAATATTAAAAATCTTTCTGAGAGGGTTATCTCACAGTATATGTTTACTCAGGATAAAGATTATTATGATAAGCTTACACAGGTATTTACAGATTATTATAATAAAGGTGCATCACAGCTGATAGCCAAAGCATATATAGCTTATAATTCATTTTTATATTTTATTAAAGGAAAAAATGTAAGTGACATAACATTTACGGTTGTAAAAGAATGTTACAAAGATAAGATTGGTATTCCTGTAATATGCCTTGCTGCGTGGCTTAAAAAAGTATCAGAGAATATAAAAGAATTGAATAAACCAGATATTAAAGACACAGCACAGAACATTCTTGATGAATTATGTGCAAAAGAGATAATCTATGATTATTATAAACGTTTTAATGGTGTTCTTAATATACCGTATAATGCCTGTGGTGTTACAGTGATTGAGTATTATGGCAATCCTGATAATAAGGTTGTCATTAATTATAAAGTTAATGATGCTAAAGAATATGCAAGTGCAGTTATGAAATGTGATAACTGCGGAGTATTTACATACAGACTTTCATTGTTCTATAACGACAAGGTTATATATAATTATACAATTGGAACAGACACTAATACGAAGGAATATAACATATTGTACGATAACCTTAATGATGGAGATAATAAGGGCAGATTTGATGCAATTAATGAATGTCTTGCAAGCGAGGAGCTAAGGGATATGGTTACATTAAAGAAGCTTATGGAAAGCTATGCAGTAGAAGATTATGTGACAAAGCAGTTGTTTGTACCAGAGAATATGAGGCAGTAAGACTAAATTCCTGCTAAGAATGGAGATAGTTATGAACGATACAGATTTGATAATAGGAGCGGAGCTGCTTGAGGATAATATACAGATGTGTGTGTATGACAGTGAGTTAAAAGCACCAGTGGCAGCAGATACCGAAAAAGACAAAACATTATCAGAGAATATAAAAGCTGTTATTAATAAGAAAAATGCCAGCAGTGTAGCTTCTATATGTGTTGTTGTTCCTGATTTTACCAAAGATACACTGGAGATTGTAAAGGAGGAGCTGTACAATGCAGGTGTTGCAAATGAGCAGTACCAGATAATAAGCAGAATAGAAAGCTTTGCATATTATGCGTACAGCCAGAAGAAGGAACTTTATCAGAATGGTACAGTGCTTATGGATTACAATGCTTCGGGAATTGATGTATACAGATTGTACTGCAATAAGATTGGTGATATGCAGTACATATTACAGGAGCATACATTAAGCCAGCCTGAAGGAAGTACAATAGAAAAGGCTTCACATTCCGTTACCTTGTATATGACAGAATATTTTAAGAAGCACAGGGCTTCAAGTGTATATCTTACAGGTATGGGATTTGATGTGGACAGGCTTCCAGATGAATTCACCAAAGTATTAGTTGCAGGAAGAAAAGCATTTGTTGGGCAGAATTTATATGTAAGAGGTGCGTGCTTTGCAGCGTTGGAGTATATATCTCCACAGGTATTTGGTAATGTGTGCCTTCTTACAGATGGCAGGATAAAAGCTGATATTGAAACGGATATATCAGAACACGGACGTCCTATGAAGTTTAGAATTGTCAAAATGGGAACTAACTGGTATATGGCAGAAAGAACAATTGATTTTATTATTGAAGATGTGTCGGTTATAAATTTCCAGATTATATGGCCGGACGGAAAATATATAGAAAAGCAGGTTGATATAAGCTCTATTCCTTACAGGGAAGGAAAGACAACAAGAATATCAATGAATGTAAAGGCATCTTCACAGGATAAATGTATTGTTACAGTAAAAGACCTTGGTTTTGGTGAGATATATCAGGCATCGGATAGTGTTATAGTTGAAGAACTGGATTTAAGTGAGGCAGATGTATGAGTGCAATGATTTTGTGCAGGGGGAAGGTTGCAGACAATCCTTTATATATAATGCAGTCAGGTATCAGATTGTATACAGAAGAAGAACTGTGTTATTATATTTATAATAATATATATATACTTACTAATGATTTTATCAATGATGATCTTATAACATTTCTTAGGGATGAAGTGGGAAATACAGCACTTGCCCAGAGATTAACCATAATGAAAAGTAATAATGAGCTGTTGGCAAGTATGCTTGTCACAATACTTAAATCAGTTGATTATTATTCTTTGGAACAGATTGAAAAGATAAGCGAAATACTGAATACGCTTGATAATCAGAATGCTTATGAAAGACTTGGATTAAGAGGGGACAGTTTTCTTTCTAATGAGTGCTTCTATAAGGCGGTTGACTGTTATAAGCAGATTATAGATGAATACAGCAATGCTGCCCCGGCAGCGTTCTTAGCAGGTGTGTACCATAATATGGGTGTTGCACTTGCAAGAATGTTCTTATATAATGAGGCTTCATACAGCTTTATGAAAGCATATGAGATAGGACAGCATAAGAATTCATACAAGTGTTACCTTGCGGCAAAGTGGTTTATGGATAAAGACGGAAGTGTTATTAATGAAGATGTGCCAGAGGAGGAGTATATCATAAGAAGAAAGATAGAACAGCTTATGGATAATGCTGCTTATCAGGACGAGATTAGAAAGCTTAATGACACAGAGAAGTATAAAAATGCAGGAGATGTGGCAGGGTATCATAAAGTATTAGATGATATTCTTACCAATTGGAAACAGGATTATTATAAATATACTGCGAGGTGATAAGACAAGTGGGATTATTCAAATTCTTAAAAAATAATTATGACAGTGATGAGGATTTAAAAGACCTTGAGGAGCTTGTGTATGAAGATGAGAATGGATTTAGAAATAAACGTTCTATTAATGATATGATACACAGCTATCAGGTGGGTTCGTATACTGGCAGTAATCATAATGATGATCTGGAAGAAGAATTATATAAGACGGCTGGCAGTGATGCATCTGCTGATGAATCCAGAGGGCTGACAGAAAAGACTAAGAAACAGCAGGCAGATGTGTTAAAGGAAGAAGAAAAATATGACCACCTGCTTAACAGTATACAGGCACAGACGCTTATAAGAACAGTTGATAAGGTTAATCTTGGCGGAGCGGTCAATAATACGCAGGATAATCTTGAAGAGGTTGACACGGCAGGATTTACAGGCTCAGAGGTTGGGAGCTTTGTTAAAAGCCAGTGTGATATTATGGAGGAAGCTTCAAGATATATAGAGAATGCCAAGGTAGAATATGACAGTGTAACTGATTATTATGAGGATATACAAAGAATCGAGAATGCACCGGAAGATATAAAGCTTAAGCTTATGTATGCGGCAGACCGTGTTGATAATCTGTCGGTTGACAGGCGTATTTTTAAATCACCGGAGAACAAGCTTTCCAACAAAGTGTACCGTATGATGGAATCTTATGAGGAAGATTTTCCAGAGGCACTTGTAAAGCTGAGGCACGATGAAGAAGATTACAATACAGTATTAAAGAATGTAAGAATGATTAAGGGTGAGAGGTCAATGTATCGTATAGAGGCAAATGACCTTGTGAAAAAACAGCTTAGAATTAAGAAGTATTCAGTACTTATGCTGGCACTTCTTGTAGGGGTGTTTGTTATATTTCTTCTTATATCAGCGGCTTCACCAGATGATGAACACATTGGAATGTTCATAACAGTTGTAATACTTGCACTTACGCTTTCGCTTGGTCTGTTTGCTTATCTTAAATCAACAGAACGAAAAGTGTATGTGACAGAGGTAAAGCTTAATAAAGCAACAGCACTTCTTAATAAGTACAAGATAAAGTATGTAAATGCTGTAAATGTGCTTGAATATGAATATAGCAAATATGCGGTAAAGAGTGCATTTGAGCTTGAGCAGAAGTTTCAGGCATATGTTGAGATGAAAGATGAACAACGTAAAATACTTGAGATAACAAGTAATCTTAATGAGGCAGAAGCGGAGCTTACAGATATATTAAGACAGCTTGGTGTAATTGATACACATATATGGATAGGACAAGTTAAGGCGATACTTAATCCTAAAGAAATGGTAGAGGTAAGACATAATCTTTCCATAAGACGCCAGAAGTTAAGAGAACAGATAGAATATAATGAATCAAGAATAGAAGATGCAAGAAATAATATTAAAAATGTGACTAAAAAGAATAAGGTGCATGCCAAGGAAGCTATGCAGGTTCTTGAGATTTATGAGAAAAGACATAAGAATAATTAAAATAATACTTGCGAAATATGAGCATTGTGTTACAATTGAGAGTGGTTTTTTGCGAAATGATTAACAATGTGTAAATAGCGCAAGAAGGAGGATAAGATGAAAGAAAGACTTGATGCAATCAAAGAAAATGCGTTGTCACAGATAAAGGCAACAGATTCTCTTGATAAGTTAAATGATATCAGAGTTGCTTTTCTTGGTAAAAAAGGCGAGCTTACTGAAGTTTTAAAGGGTATGAAGGAGGTAGCTCCTGAGGACAGACCTAAGGTTGGACAGATTGTCAACGAAACAAGACAGGCAATTGAAGAGGTATTAGAGACTGCCAGGAAAGAGCTTGCTGCCAAGAAGAGAGAGCTTCAGATGAAGGCAGAGGTAATTGATGTAACACTTCCAGCCAAGAAAGCTGAACTTGGACATAAACATCCTAATATGCTTGCGCGTGAAGAAATAGAAAAGATATTTATAGGAATGGGATACGAAGTTGTAGAAGGTCCAGAGGTAGAATATGATTATTACAACTTTGAGGCACTTAATATTCCAGCTAACCATCCAGCAAAAGATGAACAGGATACATTCTATATCAATGATAAAGTTGTTCTTAGAACACAGACATCACCTGTTCAGGCAAGAGTTATGGAAAAAGGCAGACTTCCAATAAGAATGATTTCACCTGGACGTGTATACAGAGCAGATGAAGTTGATGCAACCCATTCACCTTGTTTCCATCAGGTTGAAGGTCTTGTAATTGATGAGAACATAACATTTGCTGACCTTAAGGGAACACTTGCAGAATTCGCTAAGGAGTTATTCGGTGAAGATACTAAGGTTAAGTTCAGACCACATCATTTCCCATTCACAGAGCCTAGTGCCGAGATGGATGTAAGCTGCTTTAAATGTGGCGGCAAGGGATGCCGTTTTTGTAAGGGTGAGGGCTGGATTGAAATACTTGGCTGCGGAATGGTTCACCCACATGTATTTGAAATGTGCGGAATTGATAAAGATAAATATACAGGTTTTGCGTTTGGCGTAGGTCTTGAAAGAGTTGCCCTTCTTAAATACGAAATCGATGATATGAGATTGTTATACGAGAATGATACAAGATTCTTAAAGCAGTTCTAATTAATAATAAGTGGAGGATAAGTATGGATACATCTATTAAATGGATAAAGGACCTTGTTCCAGGTTTAGAGTGTACAAATCAGGAATTCAGAGATGCTATGACTCTTTCAGGTACTAAGGTAGAATGTTTTAATGAGCTTGATAAAAATCTGGATAAAATTGTTGTAGGACAGATTGTTTCAGTAGAAAGACATCCAGATGCAGACAAGCTTGTAGTATGTCAGGTGAATGTAGGAAATGAAACTGTTCAGATAGTTACAGGTGCTCCTAATATTGAACCAGGAACAAGTGGACAGAAAGTTCCAGTTGTTCTTGACGGCGGACGTGTGGCTGGCGGACACGATGGAAGTCCACTTCCAGAAGATGGAATTAAGATTAAAAAAGGCAAGTTAAGAGGCGTTGAGTCTTATGGAATGATGTGTTCAATTGAAGAACTTGGTTCATCAAGAGAATTCTATCCAGATGCAGCAGAAAATGGTATTTATATATTTGGTGATGATGCCAAAGTAGGAGAGAGTGCTGTAGAATATCTTGGACTTGATGATACAGTATTTGAATATGAGATTACTAACAACCGTGTAGACTGCTATAGTATCCTTGGTATCGCAAGAGAGGCAGCAGCTACATTCAGAAAGCCATTCAATCCTCCAGTTGTTAATTCTACAGGCAATAGCGAAGATGTTAATGACTATATTAAGATTGAAGTAGCAGCTAAGCAGCTTTGCAAGAGATATACAGCAAGAGTTGTTAAGAATATAAAGCTTGCTCCATCACCAAAGTGGATGCAGCACAGACTTATGACAGCAGGCATCAGACCTATTAATAACATAGTAGATATTACTAACTATGTTATGACAGAATATGGTCAGCCAATGCACGCTTATGATTATGATACAATCGCTGATAAGAAGATTATTGTAAGAACTGCTGCTGAGAATGAGAAGTTCGTTACACTTGATGGACAGGAAAGAACACTTGATTCAGAAGCACTTCTTATATGTGATGGAGAAAAGGCTATTGGTCTTGCTGGTATTATGGGTGGTGAGAACTCAATGATAACAGATGATGTTAAGACAATGCTATTTGAAGCTGCAACATTTGATGGAACTAATATAAGAAAGTCAACTAAGAAGATTGGTTTAAGAACAGATGCTTCTGGTAAGTTTGAGAAGGGCTTAGATCCAGAGCTTGCACTTGAAGCTATGAACAGGGCCTGTGACCTTATAGAACAGTTAGGTGCAGGTGAAGTAGTTGGCGGTGTTGTTGATATATATGATGAGCCGGTATCTAAGAAGAGAATATCATTTGAACCAGATAAGTATAATGCACTTCTTGGAACAAATGTATCAAAGGAAGATATGCTTTCATATTTCAAGAGACTTGAAGTAGAATATGATGAAGCTTCTAATGAGCTTATTATTCCTACATTTAGACAGGATCTTAACAGAGATGCAGATATTGCAGAGGAAGTAGCAAGATTCTTCGGATATGATAATATTCCTATAACACTTCCAAAGGGTTCTACAACAATGGGTAAGATACCATTTGAGAGAAGTATTGAAGATGTAGCAGGTGAAGTTGCACAGTTCTGTGGATTCTCACAGGCTATGACATATTCATTTGAAAGCCCTAAGGTATTTGATAAGCTTAAGCTTGCGGCCGACTCAGAATACAGAAAGACAGTGGTTATCTCTAATCCATTAGGAGAAGATTTCTCAATAATGAGAACACTTCCTGTTAATGGTATGCTTACATCATTATCAACTAACTATAACAGACGTAATAAGAATGTTAAGTTATATGAGCTTGCAAAGGTATATCTTGCAGCAGATGATGTTAACGAGCTTCCAGATGAGAGAGTTATGTTCACGCTTGGAGCATTTGGAGATGTTGATTTCTTCCAGATGAAGGGTGTAGTTGAAGAATTCCTTGAAAGAATTGGAATGAGAGTTAAGCCGGAATACAATCCAGAGGCAGGAATTACATTCCTTCACCCAGGACGTCAGGCAGAGATTATCTATGATGGAACAAAGATTGGCTATATGGGTGAATTACATCCAGATGTAGCAGATACTTATTCATTAGGCGACAGAACATATATTGTTGTTATTGACCTTTCAATTGTAACTAAGATGGCAAGCTTTGACAGAAAGTTTGAGGGTATTGCCAAGTTTCCAGCAGTTACAAGGGATATAAGTATGGTTATGCCTAAGTCAGTTCTTGTAGGAAAGATTGAGAAGATAATCGAGAAACGCGGCGGAAGCATACTTGAGAGTTACAAGTTATTTGATATATATGAAGGTGCCCAGATTAAAGATGGCTACAAGTCAGTAGCATATTCAATATCTTTCAGAGCTAAGGACAAAACACTTGAGGATAAGGATATCACACCAGTAATGGAGAAGATATATAAAGACTTAAGTGATAATGGAATCGAACTTCGTATGTAGTGAATATAGAGTGCACAATCTGAATAGAGGATTATTATGGATTTACATGATTTTTATTATGATCTGCCAGAGGAACTTATAGCACAAGACCCTCTGTCAGACCGTTCAAGCTCCAGATTGATGGTTCTTGATAAGAACACAGGAGCTATAGAACACAAGATATTTAGGGATATAACAGAATATCTTAAGCCGGGTGACTGCCTTGTAATTAATGATACTAAGGTTATACCTGCAAGACTTATCGGTGAGAAAGAAGGAACAGGTGCTGCCATTGAAGTGCTTTTGTTAAAAAGACTTGAAGACAGACAGGATACGTGGGAAGTCCTTGTTAAGCCAGGAAAGAAATGCAAGGTTGGTGCAAGGATAGTATTTGGTGGCGGAAAGCTTACAGGTGAGATTATTGATATAGTTGAGGAAGGTAACAGACTTATACAGTTTAGTTATGATGGCATATTTGAGGAAATTCTTGATGAACTAGGACAGATGCCGCTTCCACCATATATCACACATAAGCTTGAAGATAAGAACCGCTATCAGACAGTATATGCCAAGCACGAGGGTTCAGCAGCAGCACCTACGGCAGGACTACATTTTACAAAAGAACTGCTTAAACAGATAGAAGATATGGGAGTGAAGATTGCAAGAGTTACTCTTCACGTAGGTCTTGGAACATTCAGACCAGTTAAGGTTGAGAATATACTTGATCATCATATGCACTCAGAATTCTATCAGGTTGATAAAGAAGCAGCAGATATAATTAATAATACCAAGGCTAATGGTGGAAGAGTTATTGCTGTAGGAACTACAAGCACAAGAACTCTTGAATCAGTAGCTGATGAAAATGGACATATACCAGTTAAGAGTGGCTGGACAGAAATATTTATATATCCAGGTTATAAGTTTAAGGCAATAGATTGTCTTATAACTAATTTCCATCTCCCAGAATCAACTCTTGTAATGCTTGTGTCAGCACTTGCAGGAAGAGAAAATGTTCTTAATGCTTATGAAGTTGCAGTAAAAGAACGTTACAGATTCTTTAGTTTTGGGGATGCTATGCTGATTATTTGACACAAAATCTTACATTTGTGAAGTAATCAATTTCGTCATCAAAGTTTTCAATTACATCATTTTGGGTAGAAATGATTAAATTGCCGATACTCCGCGGGGTGTCGGCATTTTGTTTGGCGTAAAAAATCTGTAAAAATGCGGAAAACACTTGCAATGGCGGTAGGCCATGTTATCGTAAAGTCAAGATAAAACAAAACATAAACACCTAACAGGAGGTAATTGATATGATGAACGATAAAATGGTAATGGCAATCGCAAAGGTAGTAGGTAAGGAAGTTGAAATCAAAACAGCAGAGCAGGATGGAAAGAACATCATCGTAACAGTAGTTGCAGGAGATGAAACCTACAAAGCAGTCCTCTCAGAGAGAAGGAACCAGTACGGAACATATTACAGAGTGATGAGTTCCGAGGTCGTTAAAGTGGCAGATGAAGAGCCAAAGGAAGATGTTGACGAGGTTGAGGCAATGGCAAATCTCGAAGCTGCAAAGAAATTCAGTGAGCAGAAGAACGCTCCGGTATATGTGATGAGCAATGGAAAAAGAACAGCAGTTATCAAGACGGACTCAAATAAGGCTCGTCACGAGAAATACGGATACTGGGTGGCAGCAATTTTTGAAAATGGAGTACAGGTATCAGCATAATGAACACAGAATGAAAGCCGGAGCAGTAATTGCCCCGGCTCATTTTATTTGAATATGAAAGTGTGTGACAGACCGTTTTTGAATATGATTTGTTTTACCTGCCCGGCATCCATGATGATGCTGTCGATGATACCCTGCACGAATGTCTTGATGACGGCGGTATCAACAGAAGTGGCGAGCCGCTTGTAAGACACATAGTTTCTATCCGTGAGTTTCTGAGCGATGATGAACTCGGATGCCCTGCGGACAAATTCTTCGTCAGATACAGATTGGTTCCATTCGTCCGTATTTGAAAATCCTATCTGCTCGTTGACCTCATCCAAAGTCTCAGTCAGTTTTGATTTTTGAATGATAAATTCCGACTCCGGCATTGCATCCTCGGCATATAGATACAGTTTTGTGAGTCGGTCTAAGGCTCGCTCGATTTTCTGCTTTTCATTTCGCAGCTTCGATAGTTCGGAGACAACCTTTTTCTTTTTTAGCTTGGCAGACTTGCCGAAAACAGTTCCTTTTATTTTCCCGGAAGAAAGCATATTGAAAAGGTCGTTCAGACCGTCCTCATCTATATGGTCGATATAGGAGAATGTATTTCCAATCAGCAATGCAGCCTGCAACTCCTCGGGAGAATGGATGTCTGCAAAATTCTTTTGAACATTCAGCATATTCAGAACATAGTTGAATACGAACTCCCCAACGATAGGGTCTGATGTGAATTTGCCATTGCAGGCAGAGGCAAGTTTTCTGCGGGTAGGGCAGGTGTATTTGGAATATTGCCAGTCTTTTTTCGCTGCCGCAGGCGTGGCTCCCATCGGCTTTCCGCAGTTTCCACAGTATAGGAGTCCTGCGAATACATGGACATACTTTTCTGACTTATAAGTGTTACGCTTCCGGTCAAGTCGCTTGTTTGCATCCAACATTGCTATGACACGTTCTTTTTGCTCCCGGGAGATAATTGGCTCGTGATGGTCCTCAACGGTTATCCACTCAGACTCGTCCTTGACCTTTTGCCTATCGCCCTCTTTCAAGACATTGTATCGGTAATCTCCGCAGTAGAATATGTTATGCAGTATGATGTGCAACGACACAGAGTTCCACAGGTTCCCGGCACGAGTCCTCAATCCCTTTTCGTTCAGATAGCGTGACTCACGGACCAAAGAACGCATCTCCTCATATTTGTCATGTATGAGACGAACAATCTCAGCCTCGATAGGATTGATTGAAAAATCCTTTGTCTCGTAGTCGTAGTTGTATCCGTACGGAACCCTGCCGCCGTTCCATTGACCGTTTGACGCTCGAGAAATCATAGTTGCAGTAACACGCTCGGAAGTCATGTTTCGCTCCAACTCAGCAAAGACAAGGATGATTTTAAGCATAGCCTCGCCCATAGCCGTAGAAGTATCGAACTGTTCGTTTTTGGATACGAACACCACGCCGAGGTCCTTGAGTTCCTTGTACATCGTTGCAAAGTCGAGGAGGTTTCGGGAGATACGGTCTATCTTCCATACAAGCAGGTGGGAAAACGCACCTTGCCGTATCTGAGACATCATTTCTTGAAATTTTGGTCTGTCAGTATTCTTTCCGGAATATCCTGCATCCTCGAATATGACATAATCGTCTGTATTAAGCATCAGTTTTGCGTACGCAATCAAATCCTGTCGCTGCATAGGGAGCGAGTCTTTATCAATCTGATGAGTCGTAGAGACTCTGATATAGATGGCAACCCTGTTGGTAGAGGCAGGAGCAGTTCTATCCTGCATCATGTAATATCATCTCCAATCTAAAAAGGATGTCCGAGGTATCAGACATCCAATGCTTTTAATATTGCTTCGGATATGCCGAAGTAATCGCTCTGCCAAACGCCGAGTTCCTGCAATCTTGGCAGCGTGATAGTTTTTCTTGATGAGTTATCCTTGGTTAGAGCCTTACGGGAGATTACGAAAAAATCCCACAGGTCAAGATTTAGAGGATTTTGGGATGGGGAAGTAGCTTTGTAAAGGCTGAACACATAAGCGTCCGGCATCCCACTTATCGGATAGGATATGAAATCGGGATGTTCCTCATCCTGCGATTGCAAATAAGATGCAGCCTCGATTTGTAATCTATACCCATCGCCTGTAAGCATATCGTATGGAGTCCACTGAGCAGAGCCGTCCGGCAGAAAATGCCCGGACTGTCCTATGGACGAAGCCACGATAAATTTTGAAAGAGTGTTCCGGCGGCTGTTATCAAGGAAATCCGGATAAGACCACTTCCAAAAATCACTCATCGTCACGGAGATTTCTTCTCCGTTTGCTATGAAATGTTCGCTTCCGTTGAATACCATGAGCATTCCTTCTTTCGATATAGTCTTTTATACTGACAATCTTTTTTCTCCGCACTCATCATCGGGCATGGCGGCAATCATGCCATCCGCATAGATGAGCAGGCGGTCTTGTAGGTCGGGAGTCAGTTTTCTGAACTTCTTTAAGCACTTTTGTTCACGAGCATTGGAAATTTCCAATGAGTTATCAACATTCGGGTCTTTGAAATCCACACCACGCACAATGTAATCGAGAGATACATTGAAGTAATCTGCAAATTTCACAACGACATCAAGGGAAGGACTGCCTTTACCCTTTTTCCAGTCAGTGAAAGATGACCCGGAGATACCGAGTTCTCTCGTGATTTGAGCGGGTTTTAAGTTACGCTCGTCCATAAGAGCAACGAGTCTGTCTACAATCGTCATTTAGGACACCTCCAAAAAATAATTTGAAAATTCCAATAAAATCTATTGACTTTTTGGAAAGTTCCAATTAGAATGTAGTCGTAAATTACAAAACACTAATACATTCAGTAAAGCAATTACATCACGCAATTCATTAAGAAATGGCAATATACAATTCGATTTTACCACACGACTATCGAAATGTAAATTACAAAGCGTGATAGGAAGGAGGGCAAATCGAATGGCAAGAGTGTTATCGCCGTGGTGCAAGCAGGCAAAAATCAGATTGATTGAACTGGATATGACCGTTGCTGAGTTGGCATCAAAAGTTGGACTCACAAGGGAGTACACATCGGCTATCGTGAACGGAAGAGCATTTTCCGAACCGGCGATAAAAGCAATCAGCGATGTACTCAATATCGCAGAAACAGCCTGCTCGCTAAATTAAGATTATTATAAGCCGAAAGGAGGCAGTACAACATGGGGAATGGCGGTACGAAAGAGAACCAAAATGTGTACTTTCGTGCAAGGAAACAGGCAGCAATGTATAACGAAAGGCTATCAAGCCGTGAGGGAGCAGCAGAGATGCTCGGAATATCCCCATCGACCTTAGCAGATTACGAATTGGGAATAACGAAGTTTGTTCCAGTCGATAAAGTTGTCTTGATGGCAGATTTGTATAACTGCCCGGAGTTAAGAACTGGATATTGCAAATATGAATGTCCTATCGGGAAGCATATTCCACTGGCAACATCAGTGAGCGGAATAGAGGGCATTGCATTAAGACTTATTCGAGAGTTCGACTCCAATGAGATTAAGAACATTGAGAAAGATTTGGTAGATATAGCAGCGGATGGTGTTATTTCAGAGGATGAAAAACCTACGCTCGAGAAAATTATCAGCAAACTTGATGAGATGTCGGTAGCAATCAGTGAGTTGAAACTCGCAGGAGAAAAGGTTCTGAAAGGATAGGTGGTTTAAGTGGGTGCTGCTGAATTGAGAACTTTCCTCAGAGAGGAATTTGGAATTATGAATGATGAAGAGTTTGAGGCGGCAGTGAACGCATCCACAGGAATAGACATTGGAATGTTTACTCAGCCGCTGAAAGGAGGAGCAGATGATGACAAGAAAGCAAATAAATTCCCTGCGGCGTAAAGCGAGAATGGGAGCCGTTATAGGAGCAGCAATATATCTCGCAGTGGGTGTCAAAAGTTTCGGGAAAGACAATTCGAGCATTGAAGCGTCAGCAACCCCGACACAGCAACCTGTATCAATACCGCAGGAGACATCGCAAGCGACCGTGCAGGAAGAAAGAATAATCACATACACATACGATACAGTCGATGCTTACGACAGTTATCTGCTTGCCAAAATAGCAATGGCTGAGGCAGGAAACCAAGATACGGAGGGAAAAGCACTTGTAATGCTCGTGGTTCTGAATAGAGCATGGGGCGACAATGAGTTTCCGGACACCGTGGAAGATGTGATTTACGATGATGGACAGTTTAGTCTGGTGCTTGAGGGAAAATTTGAACAGACCATTCCGAACAATGATTGTTGGGAGGCTCTCGAGATGGTTATGCAGGGATGGGATGAAAGCAAAGGTGCATTGTACTTTGAAAGCAAGAGTTCCTCCACGTGGCATGAGGATAATCTGAAATTCCTGTTCAAACATCAAGACTGTTATTTTTACACAGAAAAGGAGTGAGACGATGAGAAAGATTAGAAGATATATCATCAGAAATTGGTTTTGGATAGTCTTAGGACTCGTCCTCACAAGGAAAGCAATGGAATATTGCTATCGACAGAGAGGCTCATTTCAAGTCGGAGGCGAGTTCTTTATTCTTCCGGTAATTCTGATGGCGGTATATCTCATACCAAATATCGTGAGAGATGTACTCGGAGTATTCAGAGAGGAGGGCGAAAATGTCAGACCAAGAAATCGCAGAGAAGATGGTAGAAATCGTAGACGAGTTCCAAAGGCAGACAGGTATGCCGGATGAGGTTGCTGACAATGTTGTTAGGCATTGTTTCAGAAAAATGGAACTGATAGACGCACCCGCTGAATATATCTTGCTTTTGCTACCGGATGAATTGAAAAACGCTTGTTTCAGAAGTTGGATAAACAAAAGGACGATGGAACTTGTGAAGAAAAAGGAGGCGGTTGCGAATGTGCAGCTTGTGTAGACAGTTTCCGTGCCACCCGAGATGTCCTAACGCTCCGGAACCTGTACCGCTTATGAGATGCAAGGAATGCGGAGAGGGAATTTACGAGGGCGATGAGTATTACGACACCGGGAACGGTGGGATATGCAAAGAGTGCATAGAAGATATGACAGCAAATGAATTATTCGACCTGTTCGGAGAAAGCTATTCCGTGGCAGCGTCATAAAGGAGGCAAGAAGATGGCAGAAAACACGCAGTTGGCAGAACAGCCAAAGAGACAGGTTGGTCCGGTTCAGCAGGTAAAGCTACTGTTGAATGAGGATACTGTCAAGAAAAGATTTACAGATGTTCTTGGAAAGAAAGCACCGCAGTTCATGGCATCCATTGTAAATGTGGTGTCAGCATCGCCACAGTTAAAACAGTGTGATGCAAACAGTATCATGGCAGCATCGTTTGTGGCAGCATCGTTTGACTTGCCAATCGACAGCAATCTCGGATTTGCAGCATTGGTTCCGTATAAGAAGAGTTTCAAGGATAAAGAAACAGGTCAGTGGGTCAAAAAGGACCTTGCACAGTTCCAAATGATGTACAAAGGCTTTGTCCAGTTGGCAATCAGAACTGGACAGTACGAGAAGATGAATTGCTCGGAGGTTTACGAGGACGAACTTCGCTCGTATAACCCGATTACAGGAGAGTGTGAGTTTGTGACTGATTTCTCACAGACGCATCAGCGAGAGAATGGAGAGACTGACAAGATTGTCGGTTATTACGCATGGTTCCGCCTTGTATCCGGTTTTACCAAAGAACTGTATATGAGCAAGAATGAGGTAACGAATCACGCAAAGAAGTATTCACAGTCGTACAGATATGATTTGAATGACAACAAGACAAGCAGCAAGTGGTCTACGGACTTCGATGCGATGGCAAAGAAAACTGTGATTAAGTTGCTTCTCAGCAAGTGGGGCATCCTGTCTGTTGAGATGCAGAGAGCGATTGCAGATGACCAAAAGACATTTGATGAGGATGGCAATGAGGAATATGGAGACAATCAGCCGGATGTTATCGAGGTTGAGGACCCATTCGCTCAGATTGAAGATAAGAGCGGCGGACAGGATGACGAGCCGGAAGAACTCGACATCACTCAGTAGCAGAAAGGAGACATTATGGAGTTGACAGCAGAGAATTATTACGGAATGGAAGCCAACAAGGCGTATATGTCCGTAAGCCAGTTCAAGGACTTCAACGGCACCTATGGGAAGATGGCGTGTGAGTTTGAAGCAATGGAAAAGTTAGAGGAGAGGTGGAAGCCGGAGCCATCGACAGCGTTGTTGGTCGGAAGTTATGTGGACTCGTACATCGAGGGAACACTGGATGACTTCAAGAAAAGAAATCCGGAAATTTTCACTCAGAAAGGCGAACTGAAAGCACCGTATAAGAAAGCAGAGGAAATCATCGCCCGCATTGAGAGAGACGAGTATTTTATGAAGTATCTTTCGGGAGAGAAGCAGCGAATTATGACAGGTAATCTGTTTGGGTGCGACTGGAAAATCAAGATGGACTCATACATTCCGGGAGTTGCCATTGTGGATTTGAAAGTGATGGCATCCATTACGGATTTGAAATGGGTCAAGGATATCGGATACCTCGATTTTGTAAGGTATTGGGGATACGACATCCAAGGAGCAATCTATCAGAAAATTGTTGAACTCAATATTGGAAAGAAACTGCCGTTCTTTATCGCTGCGGTAACAAAGGAGAATGAACCGGATATCCGTATCATTCAGATTACTCAGAACTATCTCGATGAGGCTCTGAGCGTAGTATCTGCAAATATCAACAGAGTGTTGATGGTTAAGAATGGAGACAGGGAGCCGGACAAATGCGAATTGTGTGACTGTTGCAGGCACAACAGGGTTCTGAAAGCACCGATTTCCATTATCGACCTTACATCCGGAATTTAGGAGGTATCTATCAATGGCGTGGATAAGCGTTCACGAACAGGTGGTAGGTGGAAAACTGAGAACTCTCGCCAAAGAGTTGAATTGCAGTCAAAATGAGGCTCTTGGAATGTTGGTTACGCTGTGGCTGTGGGGCATTAACAATGCGGACAGTGAAGGCAAGATAATCGGAGCGACAAGAGCAGACATCGCAAAGGTTCTTTATGTTGGACTGAATGAGGAAATCGACCCGCTCAAGGCGGTTGACGCACTCATTACGACAGGTTGGATAGACCTTGACACAGACCTGTATCTCCACGATTGGGGAGAATGGCAGGAGCAGTGGTATAAGGCTATGACAGCAAGAGAAAAGGATAAGGAGCGAAAACGCAGAGAGAGAGCCGCTAAGAAATTAGCACCTCAGCAGAAAGCACCGCCTGTAAAAAAGGAGGAGCCTGCTATCAGCACATCGGAACCTACAATTCCTCAACAGCCGGAAACTAAAAACAAGGCTGAGGGATATACGAAAGATTTCGAGGAGTGGTGGAGCGTGTATCCTCGTAAAATTGGAAAAGGCGATGCCTACAAGAAATACAAGACAAGGATAAAAGATGGTTGGTCTCCTGCTGAATTGTTGGAAGCAGCACAGAATTATAGGACCAAAGTTCTGAATGAGAGAACGGAGCAGAAATTCATTAAGCATCCAAAGACCTTTTTATCAGACACCACACCGTTTGCTGATTTTATCAAAACAGGCACGCCGACCGTAACTACAACTGGAAACAATGACGACAATCCGTATGCAGACTGGGAGGAATAACATGGAAAGACAAGAGAATATGGGAAAAGACGGTCTCCTGCATTGTTCTGTATGCGGAGAGCCGACACAGAAGATTTTACCGTTCCCGCTCATGGACGGTTCGGAAGGAACTCGGGATATGAAAGTACATATCATGTGTTCCTGCGAGAAGAAAGAGCGGGATGCCTACGACAGGGAACAGAAGCGACAGGAAGAAATGAGGGTCGTAGAGGGATTGAGAAAACTCAGCCTTATGGATGACAAACTGTCACAGGCGAGATTGGAGTCGTTCACAGAGACAGACGATAACGCAAGACTCCTCAAAATAGTTCGGAATTACATCGTGAACTTTGAAAAGATGTATGAGGACAATCAAGGATTGCTGCTGTGGGGTCCGGTGGGAACCGGAAAGAGTTATGCTGCGGCAGTGATTGCAAATGAACTGCTCGACCGCAGGACATCAGTTGTAATGACATCGTTCATCAAGATACTCAAGGAGGTTGGAACATTCGATGATGACAACGGCAAGATTGAGAAAATGAACCAGTCCAAGTTGCTCATTATAGATGACCTCGGGGCAGAAAGAGGAACGGACTACTCCCTTGAAAGGGTGTACGACATCATAGACAGCCGATACCGAAGCAACAAGCCAATCATACTGACAACGAACCTCACGATGGAGCAGATGAAGAACTGTGAGGATATTCGATACAACAGAATTTATGACAGGATATTCGAGATGTGCTATCCGGTCAAGGTAAGCGGTCTCTCTTGGAGAAAAAGGGAGGCGGCATCTCGATATGCAGCAACCAAACAGATATTGGAGGGATGAAGATGCTGAAAATGATTGCAGAAATCAGTATTGCCAAACTCGAGGATAGAAAAACAGTAACAGCAATTCTCCACGAGAACGGCTATACAGTTGGTCCGGGCAAGAGAAAGAAAACCGAGACCGGAAAGACTATCGACTACTTCCTCAAGGTGTACAGAGAGGATGGAAGTGATGAATGAGATAAGATTTACCATTCCTGGCAAGCCGTTCGGCAAGCAGCGACCGAGAGTGGTAAACCGAGGGAAATTTAGCACAGCATATACGCCGAAAGAAACGGTCGAATACGAAAATCTCGTGAAACTGTATTATTCTCAAACGGCACATGGCTATATGTTTCCCGATGATGCGATGCTCGATGTAAGGATATTCGCATTTTATGAGGTCCCGAAATCGGCAAGCAAGAAGAAAAAGGCTGCAATGTTGGCACAGGATATTCGCCCAACCAAGAAACCGGACTTCGATAATATTGGGAAGATAATTTGCGACAGTCTGAACTTGGTGGCATATCACGATGACTCAGCGGTGGTAGATGCTCAAGTGAGAAAGTTTTACTCAGAGCAGCCGAGAGTTGAGGTCGTCATAAAACAAATACAGAAAGGATGACATTTATGGAAGAATTATCACTGGTAATCAGTCAACCGGATGAGGGAAAATTCCTTCAAAAAATCGGTTGGAACAAAGAGCAGATTATGAACGCTGTTGCGGAAATCACGAAGCAGTACACTGGATTGACCTACACAGAGGAGCAGATGCAGGATGCCAAGAAAGACAGGGCAACCCTCAATGCTATGAGAAAGGACATTTCCGACAGGAGAATACAGGTCAAGAAAGCGTTGATGGCTCCGTACGAAGCGTTCGAGGCTGAGGTCAAGGAAGTTGTGGCTATGATAGATGAGCCGATAGCGATGATTGACGAGCAGTTGTTGGCGTACGAGGAAAAGGTCAAGGAAGATAAGAAGCAGGAGTTAATTTCGTATTTCAAGGAGAATATCGGAGAGTTGGAAGATGTTCTGACCTTCGATATGATTTTCAATCCGAAGTGGCTTAATAAGACGGCATCTCTCAAGTCCTGCAAGGAGGAGATTTCTAAGGAAATCAGCAGAACAGATACAGACCTCAGAGCAATCGAGACTATGATTGAAGAGAAGTACAGGGCATATGCTAAGGACTACTACTTCCGTAAGGATAGAAATATGACATCGGTTCTCAGCGAAGTTGGCAGAATGAAAGAAATTGACCGCAAGGCAGAGGAGGAAAAAGCGGCTCGAGAAGAGGCTGAGGAACGCAGGAGAGAGCAGGAAGCAGCCAAAGCGGCAGAGGCTATCAATCCTCCAACCGAACCGGAAAATGTGCAGGAACAGGAAGAAAGCGTACCAAAAGCAGCAGAAAGCGTATCAATTCCTGCGGAAAATGCACCAAGACAGCCGGAAAGCATACCGGAACAGTCAAAGGATGCACAGGTTGTAGACCCATTTGCAGACAAGGATACTGACACCAAGATTTATAAGGCATCGTTCACAATTAGAGGAACAAAGGCTCAGATACTGTCTGTAAAGGAGTTTATGATAAAGAACAATATTCAATTTGGAAAGGTGGAAAAATAGTATGGGAAGTTTCATTGAAGAAACGACACTGCATTTCGAGGACGACACATTCAAGAAGTTAAGAACGGATGCAGACCAAGTGTTGCAGAAACTGCTCGCTAATATGGCGGAAAAGGGCAGTCTCGAGGGCAAAATGACAATCACGATTGATGTGTCATTCACAGAGGAGACGGTTCAGAACAGAGACCCGAATATCGAGGGAGATATGAGAATTGTACATACTCCAAAGTTTCAGCATAAGGTTGGCTCGGTTCTGCAAATCAAGAATGAGCAGAAAGGCGATATGAACTGCGATGGCATGGAGATGATTTGGGATAATGAGAAGGGCGAGTATGTACTCAGACCTATTACTGGAAGAGACCAAATGAGCATCTTCGATATGGAGGTTCAGAACTCACAGGAGCCTGCGACATATGCGGAAGTTGTAGAGGGGGAGGTTCTCGAGGGAAGAAAGATACCTGCACTCCCTATGAATGAGCCGGAAGATGATGCGTCCGATGGAAGTCCGGAGGACGGTCCGCAGGACGAGGAAGATATGTCAGATGAATTTGGGGATGACTACGGATACGATGACCCGGAGGAGTATTGATGTTAAGGGTAACTACGAAATTGATTAAGGCATGGCTGAATTATCAGCGAGCAAAGATAAGGAGACGACACGATGAGAAAGTTAGCAAGAGAAGTAGCAAGAAATCAGAGTTATAAGAGAAGCGGAACAACAGATATGTTCCATTACTTCTTTGATAAGATTTGGAGAGAGAAAGGGCATCCTGCATCACGCAGGATGAACCCTACCAAGAAAAAGCGTTTTGGAGGAAGAAAGTAATGGAAGAGAATAAGATTTATCAGAATGACAACCCGAAGAATGGTCCACTTGACGGTGTTCAGTTAAGAACTGATTGTGTGAGAACCAAGTTCACGCAGAAGAGACAGAAAACTGGCTATCCATTCAAGCAGTCACAGACAAAGGCAAATGTATCTGCGAGCGTAGAGACTGGCACGTTCTCCATCAGAGATGTGCAGACGAATATCATGCTTGCAATCAGACTCGAGGATGCTATGGCAGTATGTGCAGCCGCAGCGGATGCGAGCAGAAAGGAGGAAGGATGTACGGAAACGAAGGAAGATGCAGGAGTTGCGGAGCCAAAATCCGGTTTGTAAAGATGAAGTCGGGAAAGTCCATGCCTGTGAATGAGAAGATTGTCAATTACAAGACTGACCCTCATGGCAAGGAAAGAATTGTGACACCGGGCGGCGATGTAGTCGCCTGCGTCACTGGCATCAATGCAGATGAAGCAACTGGATTTGGATATGTTTCTCACTTCGCTACTTGCCCGAATGCGAGAAGCCATAGGAGATGACAAAGAAAAAGAGCCGCCTCACTTAGCGACTCAATACTGGTAAGAAAAATTATATGCTATAAGGCATAGAAAGTCAAGGAGGCGGCTGATGAAAGAGGCAAGATATTCATTAACACAGGAACAACTCAACGACTTAGCAGCCATTGCAGCCGATAGAGCGGTTGAGGCATATCGTTCCGAAGAACAGAAAACTCAGAAGCGTAAAGATAATGAGAATGTTCGCATCACAAAGAAAAAACTCCAATCCTACCGCAGGGTGAAAGCATCACTGGCAGAGACCGAAGAGTTCACAGAGGATGAGAAGATTGAACTGAGATGGGCGTTTGTGAGAGATTTGATGGGAAGCGGACTTGATGTTGTTGAGAAAGCAGACAACAGGATAAGGTCTGTTGAGAACAAAAGAAAAAGAGACTCATTCGAGATACAGTCTATCGACAAGGCTATGGCACTGTATAAGAAAGAGGCTGACAATTCCTCAAGTGAGGAGGCGAAGAGAAGATACAGAGAACTGCACGCAATGTATATTGATGACGAGGCACATGATGTAAAAGAAATTGCTGAGATGGAAAACATCAGTGAGAAAATCGTTTACAGAGACATAGGAATAGCCTGTAAGATATTGGCGGTATATTTGCTCGGAATGTAGGAAATAAACGCTCCCTGCGGCTATACGAAACGCACAATACATACTGAATTGGAATGTAAGAAAAATGTAAGGTTGAAATTGGAATATTCCAATGATAGTATGGTAGTAGCCAACAGACCCCATAATGTCATCCAAATGCAGAGCCATGTAGTTCTTCTTCCCAAAGACGACATGAGTATCCAGGCGAGAAATCGTTCGGGATATTTCTGTATTTGGCGTTAGCGAGCAAGACTGTCTCAATTCCCGGAGGCAGTCTATTTTTATGCAAAAAGCCGCCATCTCAAGAGAGAAAAGCGGCTCGAGTCTACACCTCAAAACTGAACGGATGTTCGGGGGAGGGGGGTAGAACCTATTTGACTATTTGCAGGAATGGAGTTGCACGACTCCACGATTGCATTGCACAGCATATCGAATGAAAGCGTAGGACATAGTTCCTTGACACGCTTTATGGAAATGGTTTTCTGCTTGCACAGACTCTCATTTTCTTCAATCCGGTATGTAGGCAGAACGAAAAACTCCCACCAAGACAGGTCAAGAATGTTTCTTCGATTGTCTGTTGCGGTGTAGAGGCAGAAAACATAGAGGTCGTTGTTCCGCTGCTGAGGCGAGTCTTTTTTGTAATCGCCATCGACAGGAACTCTTGCCGGAGCGATGCTGAAAGATGCTCTCTCCGAATACTTGCAGGTCTCAGAGTTGAGATATGCAGATGATTTGACCTCGATACGAGATACTCTTCCGATGGACGGTATTACAGGTCCTTCAAGGTCGTAAGGTTCAAAACCTGTACCGATGTCGGGGCGTGTAATGATACCACCACTGTCAAGCGAGCATCTCACAATGAAATCGGCAAATGTTCCTCTTGTCATTCCGAACTGGATATTCGAGAGAGACCATTGCCAAAAGTTGAGCATCGTGTACGGCAGATACACGCCGTCACTGATTAACTTTTCGTCTCCGTTATACATGATGACACCTCCTCTCAAGAACGGATGTCATCATTGTATCACGAAATTCAGCATTTTTACAGAAAGGATATGACATTATGGCAGAGAAAAGAATTGAAACCGTTGAAATGAGAGCGGGCGATGTTAAGACAGGCTTTGGAAATCCGAGGAAGATTACCAAAAAGAAGAAAGATGAACTCCGAAACAGCATCGAGACTTTCGGAGACTTCGGCTCATTCATCATAGATGAGAATGACAATATCATCGGTGGGAATATGAGACTGAGCGTCATCAAGGAGATGGACCCGGACACGATTATCCTGTGTAAGCGTCTTATTGGATATTCGGAGACAGAACTCCGAGCAATCAACATTAAGGACAATACTCATTCCGGAGATTGGGATATGGACTTACTGGCAGACTGGACAGCAGACCTTACCGTTGACCTTGGACTTGAGAAAGCAACTAAGAAAGAGATGGAGGAGCGAAGCATCCCGGAGATGGAACTCATCCATTACGAGAAATACGATTATGTGATGATTGTCTGCAAGAATGAACTGGACTATAACGACCTCATCAGAAAACTTGGCATCGAGGGAGCAAAGGTTGCAATCTCGAAGAGAAAGATAAATGCGAGGGCGATATGGTATGACAAGATTAAAGACCAAATCTGCTCCGGAGAAGATTTGCAGGCTAAGGACGGTGCCAAAGAATGAAGAAAGTAATATTCGTTGGTGCCGGGGAATATGCGGAGTCGGTATATGACTCTATGGCAAAGGAAGAATACGACCTCATCGGTTTTGTGGATGAATATAAAAAGGGATACCACATGGGAAAACCTATTTTAGCAGCCACAATCGAGGAGGTTTTCAATTTTAGAGACTATGCCTATTTTATCTCAATAGGAGATACAGAACCAAGGAAGAGGCAGTTCGAGGCTGTCAAGAGATTAGGACTTGAGACTATCAACATCATCGACAAGACAGCACTTATTTCCGACTCGGTAAAGATAGGCACAGGCAATTTCATTGGGAAGATGGCGGTTATCAATATCGGAACCGTCATAGGAGACAACAACATGGTAAACTCCAAATCTCTGATTGAGCATCACTGCACGATTATGAACCACACACGGATAGCGACAGCGACCGTGATGAATGGAGATGTGGTCGTGGAGGACGGTGCGTATCTCGGCAGTATGGCTTGCTGCATCGGGCAACAGAGACTTGGAGAGTTTTCAGTTATTGGAGCGGGAGCCGTGGTTCTTGGAGATATAGAACCACACTGCACAGCGGTAGGTGTTCCGGCAAAGGTAATCAAAAGGAGGGCAGACAGATGACAGTATTGGTTATAGCACCACACCCGGACGATGAAATCCTTGGATGCGGTGGCGTTATAGCGAAGAGGGCAGAGGCAGGAGATGATGTATGGGTTTGCATCGTATCTGAGGGAAAACGCCCGATGTACTCAAAGGAGTTCATAAAGGAGGAATTTAGAGAAATGCAGATTGCTCACAGTAATGTGGGCGTGGGTCATTTTATCAGAGTGGCACTTCCGACAGCGAGACTTGATACAATCCCTCAGTACAAATTGAACGGCATCCTAACAGATGTTGTGGATACGGTTCAGCCGGATGAGGTATTCATTCCTCATCGAGGAGATATGCACAGAGACCATCAGATTGTTGCAGATGCAGCAATGGTAGCTTTGAGACCGAACAGAAACCACAAGGTAAAGAGAGTTCTTGCATACGAAGTTCTATCTGAGACGGATTGGAACATCCCGAATACTCAGAACGCCTTTATCCCGAATGTTTACGAGGACATCACGAAGCAGATTAACTTCAAACTCATGGCGATGGAGGGATACAAGTCGCAGTTACGAGAATATCCTGCGGCGAGGTCGCTCGAGGGAATTAAAGCATTGGCAGTTCACAGGGGAGTTACCGTGGGAACCAAGTATGCGGAAGCGTTTATGTTGATAAGGGAGGTGGCTGTATGATACTTACATCGCATCAGCCGAACTTCTTGCCATATATGGGAGTAATTTACAAGGCATACAAGAGTGATGCGATTGTGCTGTCAGATGATGTATGTTACTCCAAAAAAGGGATGCACAACTGGAATGTTATCAGAGCAAAGAATGGTAGTCAAAAGATTACCGTTCCTGTAAATGCTCATCACGACACGAAGTTGTGCGATGTTATGATTTCGGAGCCTCGAAAGACGCTTCCAAAGATTGTAAGAACCCTCGAAGAAACCTACGCCAAGACGAAGCATTTCGAGGAGGGGCAGGAAATACTCGACATTATCAGAGACATGGCGGTGGATGGAACCGGACTCACGGAACTGAACATCGCCATCATCAAACACATTCTCGACCGCATGGGTATTGCGAGAGATATTGCGGTTGCAACAAGAGACCTGCGGCTTACAGGCCATAAGGATGACAGGATACTTATTATGTGCGAGAGGATGGGAGCCGACACTTATTATAGCGGCACCGGGGCGAAAGTGTACCATGACGAGGCAAGATACCGAGAAAAAGGCATCAACCTCGTCTATTCTGATTATGAACCTGTTGTATATCGTCAGAAATATGAACCGTTCCTGCCGAACATGAGTGTCATTGATTACATCTTCAACGAGGGATACAGGATACCGGAGGTGTGGCTATGAGCAAAAGAGAGTTTGGTATCTACATACCGAGTTACAAGAGAGCAGCTACAATTTCCACGCATAAGTTGTTGGAATACTACAAGGTGGTTGTCAGAAAATCCGAAGAAACCGAGTACCTCAAGGTTATCCCGAAAGAAAATCTGATTGCAGTACCGGACGAGGAGATAAACAATATCGTCAAGGTAGTCAACTGGATTGTAGACAACTCAGAGGAAGAGGTAATCGCCATGATAGATGACGATATGAACGACCTCATATACAGGCTCGACTTCAATGAGAAGATTACAGACCCGGAGGTCATCACATCGGAACTCGAGAGGATTGCTCAGTTAATGGTGGACCTCGATATAGGATACGGAGCGGTGGACGCATCCATTGCACCGTGGAACTATGCACAGGAGTTTACGTTCGCAGGTACATCCGGAGGATTGAGATGGTTCAATAAGAAAGTGTACAAGGCAAGGTTCGATGAAAAGATTGGATATTGCTGCGATACAGATGCGGTGTTACAGGAACTGCTCAAGAACAGAATTATCCTCAAGCCAAAGTATCTGTGTTCCCACGGAGCAACGGATGTAAATTCCGGAGGAAATTCCCAAAAGACCCGAAACGACCAAATAGCCAGTTTCGAGTTAATGAAGCACAAGTGGGGCAAATATTTTGACTATCAGTTAAAGACCAATAAGATATATGTAAGGGTTAGGAGGTAGCAACCGTAAATAAGCGGAACTACCTCTTATTTTTACTGATATTTCCTTGACTTTACAGGAGGTTGTGCTACGATACGCCAAAGTTAAAGGAAAAGGAGGTCTATTATGGCTTACAATTTAGAGACAAGAAGCGGTCACAATATGTTCACTATGGCATCTCTCTTACAGAAAGCAATCCGTAGGGGAGATAAGGAGAGGGCAGGATATGCAGCAATGGAGTTGTTTGGTTCCTATCATTCAATGCTGTGGAACAGAATAATGACTGTATCATGCGAGGACTGTTGGGGTATCTTGGCAAAGGAGATTGTCGCTCTGAGATATACTGATGATGTCAGAAATCGTAACCGTAAAGGATATGAGAAAGACACTCAGTATGTATCGAAAGCAATTACACTCTTATGTGATGCTAAGAAGAGCAGGGATGCTTGCTATTACGCCTGCAACTTCGTCCTCCAAACCTATGTCACAGACCCGGGCAGATTACCAAAAGAGTTTGTAGGGCAGACAAGGAAAGAAATCGAGAGTGTAGCAGATGATGCTCTTGAGATTAAGAACATTAGCGGAGAGGTAGGGGAATGGGAAGTTCCCGAGTTATCATTCGAGGGAGAACAGATGTCTATATTCGATACGACTTCTACTCCCGACAATGAAGAACTCACTATCAATCCGGATGATGACAAGAAAACCAAGTGCGAGATGTGGGCGGCATACCTCAGAAAGGGAATACGCACACTTGATATGGAACTGGCAGGATATGCCATCCATAATTTGAGACAGAAAGATTTGTCCTATGCTTGGAAAACATTGTATGTAATCTCCCGAAACGAATGTAAAGGCATTCCCACAAGGGAGATTGTTTCATTGAAACAGTCCGATGGATATGTGAATAAAAACAAAGGACTGGATAAGCGAGATGAAATTTACATCTGCAAAGGTATCATGGTACTCATGTATCAGATATGCGGCAAATTCGGCAGCACCATTGGAAACGACATTATGGATGCAGAGTTCCTTGTCAGATGGGATGACCACGAATACATCGACATCAGAACCTGTGAACTTCCCGATGGCATTGTACCGGAATGGGTTTACGATGTTCACACCATTAAGGGGAAGAGAGCGGGAAAGACTGATTGGGGAATGAACTTAGTGGAACAGGAGGCTTTATCTCCATTGCAGGTATCATTCTTCGATGAGGGAAGTTGGAAACCTCGATACGAATATAAGCACCTGCATAATTTGTGTACCGAGGGAGAGTATCAAGAGATGCTCGAATACAGTAAAACACGAAGAGGAAACCCTGTTGATAAAATTCAAGATAAATACTGATTTATCTATTGACTAGGCAGGAGGCTATGTTATCGTACGACCGTCAAATAAAACAAATACGAGGTGGTCGTTATGATAAAGAAATCAGATATAGTCAGAGATGCAGTTCGAGAGGGAGACTTCAAGAAAGCACTCAGAATTGCCAAAGGGTTCAGAATAAATATCACAGTGGAAGAGAGAGACAAGATGAGCAGAGCGTATGAGTGCATTGTTCATCCGGAGTTTTACAGACAGATAGGAACAGACATCCCCAAGGCGATAGCCGAAGGTAAGGAGGTAGTAAGTCGCCTGTATGGGGCGTGAGCCGCCCAAACTGAATAGCCAAAGAAAGTACCAGGGAGTCGAATAGGAGCGAAGCGAGTTCCTATATCGGCTCCATTTTGGTATGCAGGAAAGGTGGTGAGCGAGTTGTGGCTAAAAAAAAGGCAGAAAAATCTACTGAAAAGGTGGCATCTGAGCATCCCGGCACTGAGAATTTAGTTCCGGTGCGAACCAAAGAGGAAGCAAGGGAGCGTGGTAGAAAAGGCGGTCTGAAATCTGCGGAGGTTCGCAGGCAGAAAAAAACGATGCGAGAGATGGCAAAAGGCATCATGGAAACGACAGTTTCGGAGCAGATGGGTAATGTCAGAGAAACGCTCGCTCGCATGGGCTTGGAAGAAAACGATATGACATACCAAGCCGCAGTTGTTGTCAGACTCATACAGAAAGCAATGGTCGAGGGAGATACCTCGGCTATTCGTGTGTTAGGGGAACTGACAGGAGAACTCAACAGGTTTGGCTATGTTGAAACGGATGACCCCGATGTCATTGAAATGCAGTACCCGACCATACTCATACCGGAGAATGGCAGGGATGCACCGAAAGACAATGTACTCGGACCACAGGCAGGTCCTCAGACAATGTTCATGGCATCCTCGGCAGACATCGTTATCTACGGTGGAGCGGCGGGTGGTGGTAAGACATACGCACTGTTGCTCGAGGCCCTAAGGCATAAGGATGTCAAGAACTTCGGTGCAGTCATCTTCCGAAAGAATTTCACACAGATTACTGCTGAGGGCGGTCTATGGGATGCGAGTGCGAAGATATTCTCTCAAGTGCCGGATGCACAGCAGAGAAAAACACCGAAGCTACACTGGAAGTTCAACGCAGGAGCGAAGTTGACCTTTGCTCATTTGGATAGAGAGGAAGATTTACAGGCATGGCAGGGCACAGAAATTGCGTACCTTGCCTTTGATGAGTTGACGCATTTCACGAAGCATCAGTTCCTGTATATGCTATCCCGAAACCGAAGCACCTGCGGTATCAAGCCGTATGTGCGAGCCACCTGCAACCCCGACTCAGACAGTTGGGTGGCGGATTTCATATCGTGGTGGATAGACCAAGATACCGGATACCCTATTCGAGAACGAAGTGGAGTTATCCGGTATATGTGCGTCCTCAACGATGTCGTCTATTGGGGAGACTCGCCGCAGGACTTGGCAGAGAAACACGGCATTAAGCCGGAGGAATGTAAGTCGGTCACATTCATTGCAAGCCGACTGGAAGATAACAAAATCCTCATGCAGTCCGACCCATCGTACCTGTCAAACTTGAAAGCCATGACAGAGGTTGATATGGAGCGACTGCTCTATGGTAACTGGAAGATTAAGGCACAGGCAGGAAGATATTTCAAGAGGACGCAAATTCCTATTGACGGTTATCTCGAAAGGATACCGGATGATGTGGTTTATTGGTGTCGTGCTTGGGATTTGGCTGCCACAGATGAAGATGAGAATGGCGATGCCGATTACACCGCAGGAGTTCTCATCGGACGCAGGAAGAATGGCAGATTCATTGTTGCAGATGTCATCAACCGTCAGATTAAGGCGGGCGATGTGGAGAACCTTATCTTAATGACTTCCATGTCCGACCGCAGTAAATACGGATACAACTACAAGGTCAGAATACCTCAAGACCCGGGAGCAGCAGGGAAGATTGTTGCGAAACAGTATCTCAACAGTCTGTCCGGCTTCGATGTTAAGGCACAGCCTGTATCCGGAAGCAAGGAACTGAGAGCCACACCATTCGCCGCACAATGGCAGAATGGTTTTGTTGATGTATTGATAGCACATTGGAATGAAGAGTATTTCAGTCAGATGGAGTCATTTCCGGAGTCGAAGCACGATGATATGGTCGATGCTTCCTCAGATGCTTTCAATGAATTGACTGACAGCACATTTGATATTGATGCACTCCTGTAAGGAGCGACACTCATATAAAGGCAGAAACGAAGCCTGCTTGCAGGAATAACAAATTCTCCATCGGAAGATGCAAAAAGGCAGCACAGGGCGGTAACAAAGCCAAACAGGATATTATGAAGCACAATCACAGTCTGAATTTACAGGCTGTTTTTTGTTTCAGAAAGGAGAACAGACAAGTGGATGAACAGCAGAAAGCCAAACTCGACCAAATGAATAAGCTGAGGCGAGGAGCGGCAATCATCGAAGGAACTCAAGACAAGTTCCGGCAGGACGGATACACGAACCTGCTTAATAAGTATGGCACAGCACAGGATAACTCGACTGCATACACCTACGAGCAGGAACCTGTGGTATCGGACCTCGAACTCATTCGATTGTATGAGGGAAACGGTCTGTTCACTAAGATAATCGACCGACCATCCGAAGAGGCTGTGAAGCATGGATTTGACATCGACTATGGAGATGAAGATATTACCGAGTATGTCGATAAGCGACTGGATGACTTGGATTTCGAGGACAAATTTGCAACGGCAGAGAAGTGGGCGAGACTCTATGGAGGTTCGCTCATTGTTATGTTATGCGATGACGGAGGTGGACTCGAGGAACCTTTGAATTGGGATAAGGTCACGACCATTGAAGAACTGAGAGTATTTGAAAGAGCGGTCATACAGGAAGATTACACGACCATGTACAACTTCCATTTCTTCGATACGATGCACAGCGACAAACCATTCGGACAGCCGGAGTATTATCACATCTATTCGATGTATGGATATTTCACGGTGCATTACTCAAGATGCTTGGTATTCAGAAACGGCAGACTTCCGGAACAGACAACCAATTCCATATACAGATATTGGGGAATGCCGGAATATGTCAAGATTAAGCGAGCGTTGCGAGAGTGCATTACATCTCACTCGAATGGCACTAAGTTACTGGAAAGGTCAGTACAGGCAATCTACAAGATGAAGAACCTTGCCAACCTGCTTAGTACGGAAGATGGAGAAAACAAAGTTCTCCAAAGATTACAGGTTATTGATATGGCACGAGGCATCCTTAATTCAATGGCGATTGACGCTGAGGGAGAGGATTACGACTTCAAGACATTGCAGATGTCGGGAGTCAAAGATGTCATTGATACGACCTGCAATATGCTTTCAGCAGTAACGAACATTCCACAGACTATATTGTTCGGTCGCTCCCCGGCAGGAATGAATGCCACCGGAGACAGCGACCTCGAGAACTACTACAACATGGTTGAGAATATTCAGAAGCAGAACATGAAAGCCAATGCCCGAACAGTAATCGACCTCATCCTCAAACAGGGATTGATTGAGGGGAAGATACCGGAAATCCCTAAGTACAAGATGAAGTTCGCTGCACTATGGTCCTTGTCCGACACAGAGCAGGCAGACATTGCTCAGAAGAAAGCAGCCACTGAACAGACCAAGGCTCAGACAGCACAGGTTTATATCGACTCCGGTGTGCTTGACCCATCAGAGGTCAGAAGTTCCCTTGCAACTGAGGGAGAGCTCGACATCGAGGAAGTCATCACAGAAGATGACCTCAATCTGCCGGAAGATACATTCTCCCCGACAGAAATGTCGGGAACATCCGAGAACGATGACTTCGATTTGCAGTTTAAGAGCGAAGCGGAGGATGGCACAGATTATGGAGGAGCCGCAGTCCTCGTTATCAAGAATGGCAAAATCCTATGTGCAAGCCGCAGGTCATCGGAAGGCATCTGCGGACCGGGCGGTCACATCGAGGACGGAGAAACGCCCGAGGAGGCAGCACTCAGAGAGGCACAGGAGGAGTTTAATATTGTTCCCCTAAACATTCTACCTTTGGGAGTTTATAAAAGCAGAACAGGCTCATATTGCGATTCTATGATATATTTCACAGACCAATTCACAGGAACTCCGGAAGCAGATGGGGTTGAGATGCTGAATGAGAGATGGCTGTCACTGGAAGAGTTAAAGGGCAAGTTCCTGTTTCCCCCATTCGAGGAGTCGCTCAAGATGCTCGAGGATTTGCTCGGGCGATAAGGAGGCGGTTTTGTGGATGAGGAAGTAATCAGAAAGCAGACAATCCGAAAGGTTGGCAGGAAGTTCTACGGACACGACAGCCTGTATAGCAAGTACACACCTCAGATACCGGAAGCGGCAGAGCGTGAGTATATGCGGATGACAAATGAATATATGCGGCTCCTCAAGGAAGAACTGGAAGAAAATCTTCCGGAACTCAAGGAGTCGTACAAGGCAAACAGAGATGAATTGGTGGCTGACAACCGGAGAATGGATGCAGCCACTGATTTAATGTTAAAGGTCAACGAACTGTTCACAAGGATGAAATCAAACCTGTTGAAAAAGACGGTTGGATTTGGTCTGAGGAGGAGACTTGAGTCACTGGCTCATCTCAACAGGAAGCTGACCGTCAAGGAGTGGAAGCGAGCAATCAAAGCAACTCTCGGTATCGACATCAGAGAGGACTATTACCTCGGGGAGTTCTATTCGGAACAGTTACTGGAATGGGTCAAGCAGAATGTAGACCTCATCTCAACTATTCCGGAAGATACTCTCGACAAGATGAAAGACATTGTTTATGACGGCTACACGAATGGCAGGACCACAACCCGAATGGTTAAGGATATTCAGAGGGTGTACCGGATAAGCAAGCGGCACGCCACTCTGATTGCCCGAGACCAAACTGCCAAACTCAACGGACAGATACAACGGTATCAGCAAATGGACGCGGGCATCACGGAGTATATATGGTGTACCTGCGGAGACGAGCGTGTCCGAGAAAGCCACAGGTCCTTGAACGGCAAGAAGTTCAGTTGGAGTTCTACTCCTACAAATTCAGATGGTCGTTCGTGCCACCCGGGAGAAGATTACCAGTGCCGATGTATCGGCAGACCTGTATTCAACAAGAACACGCTGAACCTTCCAGTGGATGACAGCGTGAATATCACTATCAAGTAGATTGGAGGTAAAGAACATGGACGAAGCAATCAGAAACCTGTGCCTTGCACTGAAAGGCGAGGCAGATACGGTCATCGGATGCACAGATAAGTTAGCATCCCTGCCGGACGGTTCCAACAAAGCGGCTCAGACCCTCGATATGATACGACTCGATGGAGTTGCACATATTCAGAGTCTGACTCTTGCTATTACGGAACTTATGTCCGATGACTCCGCAGACAGCGGAGGCTCTGATGAGTAACAAGGAAGGATACACGGACAGAACCGCAGACATGGCTATCGCCCATGTATCCAAAGAAGAGAAAGCCATGAGAAAAGGAGAGCATAAGACCAATGGAAACAAGAGATGCACCAAAACTGAGGAGAGTCAGAAGATTAGACAGCATCCGACTCGATAAGAACGATTCAACTTATTTCACGGATGAGGGGTATTTGGTAGACCACCCGATACTGACATCCTGTGGAATATTTGAATATACAAATCCCGATGGCAGTATCCGTAGGGAGTTGCGATTACCTAAGTATGTGTTCGATGAGAACTCATTGAAAACCTATCGTGGTAAGCCAATCATCATCACTCACGATGCAGGAGTCGTGGACAAGAACAATGTTGATAAGGAACAGATAGGAACCATACTTTCAGACGGTTACGAAGATGGAGAAGATGTCCGTGCGGAAATCATTATCCACGATACAGATTCCATGCAAAAGTGCGGTCTCAAGGAGTTGTCCTTGGGATACAACCTCGATTTGATTGAGGAGCCGGGTGTATGGAACGGTCAGCCGTATGACGCAATTCAGACGAATATCGTCATCAACCACCTTGCACTTGTTGCATCTGCGAGAGCAGGAGAACAGGCAAGACTGAACATTGATGGGTCTGATGAACCCGAACTTAAAGGAGGTAAAGCAATGGCAAAATCAACAAATTCCCGCCGTGCAGATGGTGGGGCAATGTCTCCGGAAGAACTCGAGAAAGCCATCGAAGCCTACAAGGCAAGAAAGGCTCAGAGAGCATCCGCAGACGAAGAGGAAAAAGAGACACCTGCCGCTGAGGCAGATGGCGATGCAGCCGAAGAGAACTCCACTCCTGCAACTGAGGAGGAACAGGCTGCTGATGGCGAGGGAGAAGATACTCCGGCAGAAGAGGAAAAGGGCAGCACTCCGGCAGACATCGCTCAGACGGTTAAAGACCGCAGAGACAGAAGAGATGCTGAGGACGACCCGGAAGATGCCAACGCTGCTATGGGAGTTATCGCACAGCAGGATGAGGATATTGATATGCTCCTCGCCGCTCTCGAGAAAGTCCTTGCTGAGATGAAAGGCAATGCTGATGGCGAGGAAGAGGAAAAAGAGACTAAGGAAGATGGCTGCGATGAAGAGGGCGAGGAAGAGAACAAAGACAGTTCCGATGATGAGTCCAAGTCCTTAAATGCAGACTCTGCGGATAAGATTGTTCGTCAGAGATTAAGCATCTGCCGTGTTGGAGACAAGCTCAACATGGATGGTCTCGAGGACATGAGCATCAAGCAGGCCAAGAAAGCGATTATCGCCAAGGTCCTGCCTACAATGCGTATGGACGGTAAGTCCGATGCCTACATTGATGCGATGTATGACCTCGCTGTGAACGAAGCCAACAAGCACAAGGGAGTTGCGTATCAGAAGCAGCAGATGACGGCACAGGCTCCAAAGAGAAGAGCAGACTCCAACGAGAGCATGGCAGCAAACTCAAGAAAGAACATGATTGCAAGAGAAGGAGGTAATGAGTAATGGCAGCACAGCTTAATTACAATTATGGAACCCCGAAGGGTGTACCGGGCGGAAAGTTCGACATCGCATTCGATGAGGTCGTAACCCGCAAGAATGAGAATGAAGATGGTGTTATGAAGTACGGTCTTGCCGTAGCAGTGGGAACAGATGCGGGTAACGGCATCAAGGTTCCTGTTACTGGCACAACCGCCGCACAGATTGAGGGTATCACAATCGCACTGCCTAACACTGAGCAGGATATGGCGGGCAAGGTTGTTGTCAAGAAGAACGCATCCCTCAGTGTTATGAAGAAAGGCAACATTTGGGGCAGACTTGCCACAGGTGCTACTCCTACCTATGGAGCAAAGGCTTATGTTATTCCGGATGGAGACGAAGCCGGAACATTCACACACGCAGCCGATAACGGCAAGAGTGATAGCGGCAAGGTTGAGTACCTTGACATCAGTGCTACATTCGGCAACGCATCTGATGACGGCATTGCTGTCATTGTACTTTAATCTAAGGAGGTAAGAAAGAATGAGCAAAAATTACAATCCCGAAATGCCATCCACTGGCTATGATGTCGCAGACCTTGCGGCATTAAAGGCATCTAATCTGATGCCTGCACTCAAGGAGGATAGACTTTGCAGATTTGATAGCACAGATGATGCTTCTATCTTCTTTGCGAGAGAGTTGGACTACATCAAGTCTAAGTCCTACGACAAGATTTATCCGGAGTTCACTGCTCTGAATAAGTTCCCTATCACTCACGAAGTACCGGAAGGTGCCGAGTCCATGACATACTACTCATACGAGAGAACTGGTATGGCTGCAATCATTAGCAACTATGCAACAGACCTTCCTCGAGCAGATGTTAAGGGCGCACCTTCTACTGCATTTGTCAAGTCTCTCGGTGCTTCCTACGGATACTCTGTACAGGATATGAGAGCGAGCCGTATGGCAGGCAAGTCTCTTGATACTCGCCGTGCTGAGGCTGCAAGATACGCAGTAGACCGTACAACCAACATCATTGCATTTGCAGGAGACAAGAAGAATAACCTTGTCGGAGTTTTGTCTACCGACAACAACATTCCTCTTTATACCCTCAGCGAGGTAGAAGTTGACGGTCAGAAGTACACAGACTTCAAGCATAAGACAGCGGCTCAAATCCTTGATGACATCAATGGTATGTTTGCATACCAGGCGAAGATTACCAAGGGTGTAGAACACGCAGACACTCTTATGCTTCCGCACAGTGTCTACATCGACATCTCCACTCGTCAGATTCCGAACACTGGATATACAGTGCTTCGCTTCCTCAAGGAGAACGCTCCGTACCTCAAGGACATTGTGTCTGCACCGGAGTTAGAGTCTGATGCAGAGGACACCAACCCTTACAACAAGGGTGTCATGTTCCTGTATACCAATTCTGCTGATAAGTTCAGCCTCGAAATTCCGATGCCGTTCTATCAGTATCCGTTACAGAACAGAAACCTCGAGGTAATCGTTCCTTGCGAGGAGCGTGTCGCAGGTTGCATCATCTATTATCCGCTCTCTGCACTCATTGCAGTCGGAGCGTAGTCTGAGAAAAGGAGGAAATGCGAAATGGCAATCAAGATGACAAACTTATCTGAAAAGGTAATTGGAGTTGGCGAGGCAACGGTACTTCCGGGGGAGACCAAGGAAGTGCCTCGTGCTTTTGAGACAAGTCCTATCTTGGAAGTGTACAAGAATATGGGGTTAGTATCCCTGTCCGGCAAGCCTACTGCCGCAACAAAGGCTGTGGCTGAGAAGAAAGCTGAGGAAGATAAGGCAAAGGCGGAAGCTGAGGCTAAGGCTACGGCTGAGAAGAAAGCAAAGTTAGACAGCCTCAAGGATGCGTCCGATGAAGATGTAGCCGCTCTTGCACAGGAACTCGGCATCAATCCGGCAGAGTGCAAGGACCTCGCAGATGTACGCAAGAAGGTAAAGGCTGCTCTCAGCAAATAAGTTGGGAGGTGGCTCTATGAATGCCTTAGAGATATTCCGAATGGTTGCAAAGGAATTTGACAGCCTGCCGGATGAAGATGTCGTCAACGATGACGGCAAAGTTACTCAGTACGGTGTCAAGTCGTTCATCGAACTGTATTCAGACCAAATCAGCGAGAAACGGTTCGGAGCGTCATACCAAAAGGCACTGGCATATCTGACCGCCCACAAGTTGAAGATGAATGGATACGGAGATACAGGAACAGGAACTATCGCAGACTCGCTCAGAGTTGGCTCATATTCAGAGGGCGAAACCTCAATCAGTTATACGACCGGACAACAAACGAACCTCCAAGTCGATGCGGAATATGCACTTACCGTATATGGCTTGGAGTTTCTTACGCTCCGGAGAAATGCAATCATTCCGATTGTATCAGCAGGAGAGGCTCAATGAGTGTGAGAATTACCGATACCGTGACAGCGGACGGCAGAAAGTTTCAGCAAATGCTCAAGGAACTGGCAGAAAAGGAAGTGCGTGTTGGATTTCAGCATGGCAAAGCCACTGAGGAGGACGGCACGGACATCTGCGATATTGCAGCATGGAATGAACTCGGAACTGTGCATATTCCGGCTCGTCCGTTTTTGCGTATGAGCGTAGATGACAACGCATCAAAGATTAAAAGTTTCTTACAGGAGAAGAAAAAAGACCTCGTAAGAGGAATTTCTGCCGAACAGGTCCTCAAGGAGATAGGGATTTTTCAGAAAGACCTCATCCAAGAGAAGATTACGGACGGCAGTTTCGCACCAAATGCGGCATCGACTGTCAAGAAGAAAGGCTCATCCAAACCGCTGATTGATACTGGACGAATGAGACAGTCAGTCAATTATGAAATCAAACAGAAAGGAAGTGGAGACTGATGAATTTCTTAAAGAAGAATTACACGCTGAGGCGTTATTCAGAGCCTAAATATGTTCAAGGCTATTCTTCTATACCCTATGAAGATTTAACGCTGCCTATGGACATACAGACCTTAGAGGACACCATAAAGACCGAAGAGGACGGCAGAAAATCAATTCAGAAGTTGAAAGTATTCTGTGACTACGAGATTTTGACTGAGGATGAGCATAAGAAGCAGAAAGCAGACCGTGTTTGGTTTCAAGGGAAGTGGTTCGAGTGCCTGTCAAGCAGGTTAAGCGAGAACACTCCTCTGAGACACTGGACAGCAACATTCGTTCAGTGCTTGGATGCCGAAGATGGTCCAAAACAGGAGGGCGAATGATGAACATGGAGAGCGTAGAGTCGGTCATCTACGATGTTACGGCTGAGTTCTTCCGCGATGCAACGGTCATTTGGGCGGAGCAGGTAAATACGAAACCGGATTTGCCGTATGTAACGCTCAAGACTGGAAACATCAACAGAACTCGCTTTCCAGTGGTAGATGATGACGGAAACAGGTTTTATCCATGTAGCACATTGCTCGAGATAAACCTGTACACCAAAGGCAAGGCGGTTACGGTGGCAGAGAATGTTACCGGAAACTATGCCAACACAGCCGCAAGCGATTTACAGGATTTCTTCAATTACCTCGACTCTGAGGAGATTGTGGACAGACTGGCGACACAAGGCATGGATATATCCCTCGAACCGCCTGTGAGGGATTTGACAAATTTGCAGAATGACAGTAAGTACCGTTACCGAGCAATGGCTGAGGCAACGGTTTCTTTTTCTCAAGAAGCAAATGGTCGTTACGGAATTGGTGGCATGGATGCTCCAAACGCATCCGGAGGCGGCTCTGCTGAGATGGCAGATGCAACATCGGATGTCATCGAGGAAGTAGAAATTTTAGAAGAAACCTATGAAGGAGGTAAAGCATAATGAAGAACAATCCATTAGATGACATCATCAAGTGCGATGTCGAGATTTCAAGTCCGGGTTCAAGCGATGTGAGTTTCGACAGTATCCTCTTGGTGGTAGCCGGACCCGCTGCAAAAGGCACAGCAACAATCTCCGGCACGACAGCAATCAGCAAGGCTGATGAATTACTTGACTATGGTTACAAGACCAACAGTCCTGCATACATCGCTGCAACTGTTGCTTTTTCTCAGAATCCATCTCCGGATGAACTGTATATCGTTGTTCGTGAAAAGACTGCTGAGAAAAGCACTTATGAAGATGTCGCTACTACGCTTGCAAGAGCGAATAGTGAGGCATCATTCTATGGCATCCACCTCACGGAGTTCAGAGACAGTACAGATATTGAGGCTGCAAAGACTTGGGCAGAGGCAAACGAGAAGTTGTACGCATTTGAGTACACGGACATCAACTCTTGTCCGGTAGAGAATTCCAGTTTCTACCGTACATTCGGTATTTTCTCCGGACTCGCAGATGGTTATGCAGCAGAAGAACAGCCTGTTGAAAACCAGTATGCAGCACTGGCTTGGATGGCTAAGTGTTTCGGATATGACCCGGGAACTGAGACATGGAACCTCAAGGAACTGGCAACAATCGCTCCTACGAAGTTGTCAACAGAGCAGAAGAAAGCACTGGGAGCAAAGAATATCAACACATTTCTCCGCTATGCAGGATGTAACTGTGCAATGGGCGGCACGACCCTTGCGGGAGAGTGGATTGATGTTATCCGTTTCAGAGACTGGCTCAAGAATGAGTTGCAGATTAGAACATTCAATGCTCTCAAGACCAACCGCAAGGTTCCATTTACTGACGGAGGCATCGGTCTGATTGAGGGAGTTATGGACTCCACTCTCAAGGACGGACAGGACATCGGAGGCATCGCTCCTACGGAGTATGACGATGACGATAATCCTATCTATGGATATTCGGTCACTGTTCCAAAGGCATCCGACCTCACGGAAGCAGAAAGAAAGTCAAGAAAACTCACAGGATGCAAGTGGTCTGCTCGGCTCGCAGGAGCAATCCATGCAGTAGAAATCAGCGGCAACTTGACATTCTAAGGAAGGAGGATAAAGGACAATGAGTAAAGTTACTACTTACAATCCTAAGAAAGTTACCTGTGCATTAGGTAGACACATCGTTTCCGGCTTTGCGGATGACTCATTCATCAGCATCGAGCCTGCGGGCGATGGCACTTCCTATGTCGTTGGTGCGGATGGGGAGATTGCTCGAAGCATCGACCCTTCCAATGTCTACACGATTAAGCTGGCACTGTTACAGGCATCTGCTACAAACAAGTACCTGCAAAAGATGTACGACAAGGACAAGAAAGACGGCACAGGCACATTCAGCGTGAATATTGCCGACCTGCTCGGAAACGAGAAGTTCACAGGCTCAGTTGCATGGGTTACGAAACCCGCATCATGGGCGAGAGGTAAGGCACAGGGCAACCGTGAATGGGAAATCGCCGTAGGCGAAGGACAGTTCAAGTAAGGAGGAAATGAAACATGGCACTGAAACAAATGGAAGCGAAAAAGGTAACTGTTGGCGATAACAGTTTTCACATCAAGCCGTTCCCGGCATTTAAGGCGGCAAATCTCACAGGGGAGTTAGCATCCGTGCTGTCTCCCCTTATTGGTGCGATTGCACCACTTGTCGGGGATGGAGACTTGATGGATGTAGATGTAAACAAGGCTGCTGAGGCACTGTCAACATCAACCGTAATCAACGGAGACAGATTGGAGGCTCTGATGAAGAAACTCCTGCTTGGCGGCAATATTGTTATTGAATATGAGGATGAAGAGGGCGAGAGACAGCAGGATGTACTCGATAAGGACCTCGCTGATGAAGTGTTCTGCGGCAATGTGCAGGATATGTTCGTTCTCTGCGTTCATGTAATAAAGTTGAACTTCAACGGTTTTTTCGAGAAGTTAGCCACCCTATCTGGGAAAGCCAAACAGGTGGCTGCCAAGGCTCCGAGGAAGATATTGTAAAGTTCGGCAAGTTTGATTATTCACAATTCAGTGAGTTGGAACTCCGGTGTTACATCCTCATCAAGGCGGGAATGGTATCCATGACCGAATTGCAAGAGGTTTACACTCTCGATGAAATGCTGAAATTATACGCACTGTATTCCATGCAGTTAGATATTGAGAAAGGGAGAGCAGACGAACTGGAAAGGAGGTCTTGATAAGTGACGATTAGAGATATATCTGTCGCTTTCGGCTTCGATGTGGACCGTGCATCCCAACAGCAAGCAGAGAACAGCATAAAAGGTATCAAGAATATGGCGACCAAACTCTTAGGAAAGATTGCGGTCGTCTTTTCTGTTGCCAAGCTGACATCGTTTGCCAAGGATTGCGTGGAAGCAGCATCAAATGTCGAAGAGATGGAGAATAAATTCAATGTCGTATTTGGAGACATGGCTGATGAAGTTGACAAATGGGCGGAGCAATTCGCAGACTCGGTCGGTCGGAACAAGAACACGATTAAGACCTACTTGGCAGACCAACAGAACTTGTTGGTAGGATTTGGTATGACAAGAGAGGAGGGTTCAAAACTCTCAGAGCAGATGACAACCCTCGCTCTCGATATTGCATCGTTCTCGAACCAAGACGAAGATGTGGCAGTTAATGCCATGACTAAGGCTGTTATGGGAGAGAGTGAAGCAGCAAAGACTCTCGGTGCAGTTCTGAATGATACAACACGAGCCGAAACGATGGCAGCACTCGGAATGTCGGGTACATACGACAGCCTGTCTCAGTTGGAGAAGATGCAGGTAAACTACAATGCAATCCTGCGGCAGTCTCCCGATGCAGTCGGAGATTGCGTCAGAAGTATGGGTTCGTATGAGTCATCTACAAGGCAGTTAAAGGCTGCACAGGAAGAATTTAAGGAGTTTATCGGCGGTCAGTTGCTTCCGGTAATGTCTGTATTCGTTCAATGGGTAACGAAAGGCGTGAAAGCGGCAACAAAATTTGCCAAAGCAATCCTACTGGATGCTGACGGTAACAATCGTATCCTGCGGTCATTCGATAGGATACACGCAGTCGTTAAAAGACTGCAACCTGCTATGGAGAGGTTCACATCCTCGATGAAGAACGGTATCAACAAAGCCACCGACACGATAAAGAACATCATCAATCGGTTCGGAGGTATGGAAAATGCCATGAAGTTGCTTGCGATAATCGCAGGTGCTTTTATCATAGCGATGAATTGGAGCAAAATCATAGGTGGAGCCAAGGCTTTTTTGTCTCTCATACAGGGAATGGGAAAGCTATTTTCGTTTGCCAATCTAAAGATACTCGGTATAGTTGCCATAATTGTAATACTGGCACTGATAGTTGAGGATTTTATCAATTTCCTCATGGGAAATGACTCACTAATTGGTACAATATTCGACAAGGCAGGTATTGGGGCAGACAATGCCCGACAGGCAATATTCAACGCATTCAATAAGGTCAAGGAGTTCCTGCTAAATGTATGGGATTTGCTCAAGACTGCGGCGGGAATGTGGATAGATACAGTCAAAGGTTTCTTTGAAAGGCACGGAGAGCAGATAAGGAAAAACTTCGAGAGAGTGTGGGGAATAATCAGTACCCTGCTCAATGGCGTTTGGACTTTCATTACTCAGCTTGCTGCCACACTGTTCGGAGGCACGGAAGATGAGATTAACGGCTCGCAGGAAAGTACCAAAGATAAGATACTGGCGATTTGGCAGGCTATCCTTGATACACTGTCATCTATATGGGATGCATTATTCGCTGTGGCGAATGCAATATTTAATGCGGTAGCCACGGTTATCGAAACTGTATTCAAATGGATACAGGCATTTTGGAACAGTTGGGGTTCTGAGATACTTGCATGGTTCAAAGGACTGTGGGATAACCTCGGACAATTCCTCAATGGATTTCTAACGGTACTCGAAGGAGTAGCCAATTTTATAAGTTCTGTATTTACAGGAAACTGGTCGGGAGCATGGGAAGCCATCAAGCAGGTATTTTCCGGAATTTGGGATATGATTACGGCAATTCTGCAACAAGCGTGGAACACGATTTCGACCGTATTAACGATAGGCTTAGGAGTCTTGCAATCATTATGGAATGCAATTTGGACTGCTATTTGTAATTTTTTTCAAGGAATATGGAATGGCATCGTATCGTTTATAAGCGGTATTTGGTCCACAATCACAGGAGTTATCTCCGGAGCGATAAATGGCATATACAGTGTCGTATCATCGGTGCTGTCGGCTATATCGTCGTTCTTCAGCAACATATTCAGCGGCATCGCATCGTTTGTATCAAGTACATTCAGTAATATGGTATCGGGAGTTACCGGATTTGTTGGCAACATCAAAAATGCCATTGTGAACGGACTGACAGCAGCGATAGACTGGATAAAAGGACTGCCAAGCCAAGCACTGAAATGGGGTTCTGACATCATAGATGGAATTGTCAGCGGTATCAAGGGAGCCATCGGAAAAGTTACCGATGCAGTTAAGGGAGTGGCTGATAAGATTAAGTCGTTCCTGCACTTCTCCGTACCGGATGAAGGACCTCTGACAGATTACCAGTCGTGGATGCCCGACTTCATGGGCGGACTGGCGGACGGTATTTCAGCAAGTGAGGATACTGTTCTCGATAAGGTCAAAGGCGTAGCGAGCGGCATCAAGACATTGATGCAAGGAGCAACAGCGTCTGCGGCAACGGCTGCAAGCAGCCAAGTAAATAATACGACCTCCAACATGACGCAGAATGTCAACATCAATAACAGTTATTCCGGAGGAAGTACAGAAACTCAGAAAAATGTGTCTAAGGCAATGAATAAGTCAGCCGTAGATGCGACAACACAAATGGCAAGAGGACTTGCCTATGCAAGGGGGTAGGTTATATGGCAAGAAAATTGCAACCTGTTTCGGTGTGGGGGATAGAGTTTGATGCTCTCATAGATGAGACCAAAAGTATGACCTCCACAATTCCGGAGTACCCGGTTGAAAAGGGATTTCCGGTGTCAGATACGATTATCAATGACCCGCTCTCGGTGTCAATGACGTTGTATCTGACAAATACTCCTGTCACATGGTTATACCGCCATGGTACATCCAATGACAGAGTGAACCAAATCTGCGATATGATTCAGCGGAAATGGTTTGATAAGCAACTCACAAAGATAGTAACCTCTGATGTGATATATATGAATATGGGTATCACGAGCATCAGTATCAAGAAGTCTACGGACACAGGATACGCTCGTGAGATTTCCATTTCTGCAAAGAAAGTCAGAGTGACAAAGAGGAAAACCGTCAATATACCTCATTATGTACTGAAAGCCGGGGAGACAATGGCAAAAGCAGGAAAGGCATCGACATCCAAGACATCTGCATCATCAACCGCATCGTCAAGCAGTTCTTCCGGCTCATCGGGCGGTTCGGGCAGAAGTGGCAGTTCCTCAAAGTCGAAAAGTAATTCAAAGAAATCCGCTTCAATCCTGTACGGAGCAGCGAGCGGTCTCGGTCTGATTTAGGAGGTGTTGAAATGCTTTATATCACAGTACCGGATATGAATGATAGTGTTTCGACACTCTCCATAGACGGTGTTGAATATGGGTTGAGATTTACCTACAACGAAAAGTATGATTATTGGAGTTTTGGTCTGTATGACGAGAATATGGAACCTATCATTTCTCAGACGAGGATAGTTCCGAATTTTCCGATATTCCATTTCTACACAGAAAGCGATATTCCGAAAGGCATCTTCGGATGTATCTCATCCCTCGATACTGTCGGTAGAAACGCTTTCAAGGATGTGACAGCGGAGTTTGTCTACATACCTACGATTGAATTGGAGGACGATAATTGATATGGCAAACGAAAACTGGATGAGAACCTACACCCTGCGAGCAGGGAAGATGGGAACGAAAGGATTTGAAATTGGAAATGTGAACAGCATCACGGAGGATTGCCTCCATGTTTCGTTTTCGGTAGAGAAGTCTAGCGAGGAAAGTCCGAATGACGCAAAAGTTCAGATATGGAACTTGTCAAAACAGAATCTGAGCATACTGGAATCCAAAGACTGCATTGTAGAACTCAAGGCAGGATATGGAAACAACAGGTCTCTGATACTTGTCGGCAATGTATCATCGGCAATCACGACTCTCGACAACGCAGACAGACTTACAGAACTCACGGTTGTAGATGGTCTCGTAGAACTCAGAGACACGAATATTAAGGTGTCAATCAATGGCAAGGTCAACGGCAAAACGGTCTACAAGAAGATAGCTGCCGCCATGGGACTATCCATCAAGTTCGCTCCGGACTTATGGTTCAGAACTATCCCGAATGGTTTTTCCTATGTGGGAAAGGCAAAGAATGCATTACAGAAGATTGCGAACTACTGCGGACAGAGTTGGTCGATACAGAACCAAGTCATTCATGTTACATGGCCCGGTCGCTCCATTGCGACACAGGGTTATTTGCTTTCGTCCGATACTGGACTCATAAACATCCCGAAAAGAATCACAATCGGCTCGGGTGATGAGTCAAAGACCGGATGGGAAGTTGAGTACCTGCTCAACGGTGCGATAGGAGTTAATGATATTGTCAGACTCAGCAGTGACACCGCAAGCGGGTACTTTTTAGTTCATAAGGTCACGATGGACGGAGACAATATGTCCGGAGACTGGGTATGCACAGCGCAGTTGCTGAAAATTGCAGACGCTCCGAAACTTGACAAAAAGGCAGATAGCGGCAGCAAGTCCAAGCCATCCGGGAATAGTGGAGGTTCATCGGGAAGCATCAAGAAAGGCGATAAGGTCAAGGTCATCAGAACTGTCAAACAGGGCAGTAGGACGAGAGGGTATCAGTATTCGGGTGGAATGTTCGTATGTTGGTACTCTGTTTACGATGTGATACAGGTCAAGGGAGACCGAGTTGTTATCGGAATCGGTTCTACTGTAACTGCGGCAGTGAAGATGTCAGACCTCGCCAAAGCATAGGAGGCAGATATGTTACAGGAAGTCACAGCAGAGATTGAGAAAACTGCGAAAGCGGTTGTGAATGAAATCCATACTGCACTCCCGGGAGAAATAATCTCGTTTGATGGCGGGATGGCAACGGTAAAGCCTATCGGAAAATATGTTACATCCGATGGAGTGAAACTTGACTATCCTACGATAACTGAGGCTCCGGTCATTTTTCCGTTCTGCCAAAGTTCGGGAGTAGGAATAGCGTTCCCTGTGAAAAAAGGCGATAGTTGCATCATTCTCGTATCTGAGGTGGAACTGGACGCTTGGAGAACGGGTTCTGAGTCACTCGGCTCGTTGAAGTTCGACCTGTCGAGTGCAATGGTTATCCCCGGCTTGCTCGAGAAGAGTTACGAACCGATGATAAGAGCGTCAAGCGGAAATGCGGTCATCATCAAAGCCGGAGGAGCAGAAATCATGGTAAATGATGGAGGCTGCACGATTGATACAGGCTCGACAGTTATGGAACTGGATGACGGCGGAGTACATATAGACGGCAGTCTAACGGTCACAGGAGACATCAAGGCAGGTTCAGTATCACTCAAGAACCATATTCATGTCGATAGCACCGGAGGAGACACCCAAAAACCTAAATAACATAGCATATAAAGCCGTGACAGCCACAGGATTCGTTTCTTTTGCAAAGAACAACAAATTCTCCATAAGCAAGGCTGAAAGGCAGAAATAAGCAAATAACGAAGTCCATACAAGAGGAGGTGCTTTATGGATATTTTACTATCCGCAGACGGAGATTTATTCCTCTCGGAGAAAGGAGACATCTCCCTTACAGAGTCCGTTGCACAGAAGATTAAGATACGGCTCAAGTGGTGGCTCGGAGAATGGAGATGGGATGAAGAGGAAGGTCTGCCGTACAGAGATGAACTTTTCATCAAGAACCCGGACACTGACAGTTTTGAGATGGCAGTCCGGGAAAAAATATTTGATGTCACAGAAGTAACAGATGTTAAGGACGTTACGGTTGAATATGACAGAAAGACAAGGCAGGGAAAGATAATGTTCACTGCCTATGTTGATAACGAAGTTATCAGAGAGGAGGTGGAAATAGATGGCAGAATACGGAGTAACTGATAAAGGGTTCAACATCAAGAGACTCGACACGATTATGGAGGAAATCCATACAGACCTGTCGGCTGATTTTGGTTTTGATACGAGACTGACAAAACCGTCATTCCTCGATACGCTCATCACGACATTCTCCAATCAGATTTCGGAGTTATGGGAAACTGCACAGAACAACTACTATGCGAAGTATCCTGCAACGGCAACAGGTCTCAACCTCGACAACGCAGTCCAGTACGGAGGTATCCGCAGAGCGGCAAATAAGAATACTGCCTATATGCTGCACTGCACCGGAGATGACGGAACCTATGTTCGTGAGGAGGCAATCGTTGCTACGAATACAAATCCGGAAGTAAGGCTGAAAAGTGCAGACGAGTTTGAAATTACGAGAGAGGCTTTCAACAAGGTTAGCATCAAGGTGGCATCGGCTGAGGTCGGTGTCTATTCTGTTACCGTTAATGGAAATCAGTTCTCATACTCAAGCACGGATGGAATCGAGAACAGCATCATCGAAGGACTTGCCGGAGTGATTAAGGATGACGGATATACAGTCACAACGACTGATAATACTCTTACGATTGAGGATAAGACATTGAGCAGGAGCAATGTTCTCATACTGTCAGATAACCTCACGACATCGAGCGTCACAGTTATCGCATCGTTCCTTACGGAAGATTATGGGAAAATTACTCTCCCATATGGCATAGTCACGAAGATGGTAAACAACATTACCGGATTCAATGCCGTGACGAATTTGCTCGAACCAACATACGGCAGAAAGAGAGAATCAGACATCGAACTGAGACAGTCTTACATTGCGAAGTCGGCATTAAGGTCTAATACGATGATAGAATCCATTGTCGGAGAATTGCTGAACAATGTCGAGAATGTGGAGACTGCATCCGGCTATGAGAATGATACAGATACAGTCGATGAGAGAGGACTTCCTCCACACAGCATTGAAATCATAGTCGAGGGTGGAGACAACAATGAGATTGCAGAGGCAATCCTGCGGAGAAAAGCAGGAGGCATTCAGACCTACGGAAGTGTCGAAGTTGCGGTTCCGGGAAATTATGGAGATTCTATCCCAGTACATTTCAATAGACCGGACTACCTGTACACATGGCTCAAGGTTGTATTGCACGGAAACAAATCAGAACTGCCTACGAACTATGCAGCACTCACTATGCAGTCGCTGTTAAATGATGGAGCAGAATTTGTAGCAGGCAAAAACCTCCTCACTCAGTTACTGAATGACGGTATCTATTATGCGGTAGCAGGTCTGACATACATTGAGATTTACACAGCATACGGAACATCGAGCGTGTATGTGCCTCAGCCGTCAGATTACAAGCAAAAGAATATCATCGTCACATCACGCCAAAAGGTTCTGATAGACGAGAAGAGAATCGAGGTGTCGTTCAGTGAAGATAGTTGATAACTGGCTGAACGATTTACCTCAGCAGTTTCTCGAAAAGAAGAACATCGAGGCATTGATACGAGCATTCTCGAAACAGTTGCAGGAACTCCAACAGGTGTTTGATGACTTAGAGAACCTCACAGACCTCGATACAGCCACAGGACAGAATTTGGATATGGTTGGAACTATTATTCCCCTCAGTAGGAAAGAAGCCGGGATACTGGCAGGTATCAATGTTGAGGACCCTGTTATTTCTGACGAAAGATACAGGCAGTTCCTGCGGTATCAGAATTTGGTAAACACCAACGAATGCACCTATTACGATTTGATGAATGGTCTTGCTTTACTGTGGGATGTCTCCCCGATTTATTACATCGAGGACCCGGATATGCCTGCAACAATCATTCTGACAATGCCGTTCCTCAAGCCGGGAGGAGAGGTCGTGAGGGTGGGCGAAGTTCCAATGGTAAAGCCTGCGGGAGTTCGTATTGAATTTGAATATCAGATTAAGGTGGTCGTAGAAACGCTTGTCCGATGGATATGTGCAACCTACGACCTTTTGATTTGTGGAACATTCAAGTGCGGCACAAAGCCGAGACCCGGCACACTTGGAAACATCATGTATGTCGAGACTAATCTCGACATGAACGCAATCACAAATGTATTTGACACAACCCTGTCCGGCACAATTCGGATAGGTGGCAAACTGTATAATTCCACGACAGGAGAAATCTTCACGGATGATGTAGAAATCATTATCAATTCAGATTACGAAATCGTGGATGTCTTGGTAGCAGGTCAGTCGGTGTCCGGCGTTTATCCTGCCAGGGCTGTCAACGGTGTATTCATCGGAGAAAGCACGGAGGTAGGAAAGACCTTTACCAACACGACTACGGTTCTGCCATTATCCGGAGTTGTTACGAGTGGCGGAGGAAAGATGATGATGCCTGCAAAGGTTCGACTTTCAGAGGATATAAATATTCAGAGCAATTCAACGATAGGAGTATCCAACGCACCGAAGAGTGGAACTATTATCTCGGGAGAAGGAACCGAACCTGTCGTTCAGACATCGGTATCCAACGGCTCTGAGGTCAGTGGCAAAGTTATCGTATCTGCCGCAACTATCAAACGGTGCGGAACTAAGGCTTGTGGAAAATAAATCAGAAGGAGGTAAAAACGATGTCATTTTGGAGTACAGATTTTATGAATGACCGAAGAAAGCAGTGGCTCAACGCTTTGGTAAAGTTTCAGTACCTTGTCAATGGCACTTGGTATGATGCAACAATCAATACCAAGAGAGTGACTGGCAACAAAGTTGAAATCATCGTCAGTTTTCCGAGAACATCGAGCGGCTCACAGACCATTAAGGCTGTGAGAATTATTGATGTCACAGGAAAACAGGCAGGATATCAAGCAACCGAGATTGTCCGTGCTGCCAACCAAGGCGTTCTGACAAAGTTTGAGTTCCCAATCTATGAAAAGGAGGATGAAGTCTAATGAATGGTAGAAATCAACCGTACCTCGACACCAACGGAGCAGGCTTTTACGAGCCTACAATGTGGCAGGACGAAGTTGAGGGAATACAGGAAGGTACGCCTGTGGATGAGCAGAACCTCAACAACATCGAGGGTGGCGTAAATGGAGCCAACCTCACGGCAGAATTTCTGACCGAAGTAATGAAGCATCATGGAGAACAGATTAGTAATATCGGAGGCGAGATTATCAAAGTCACTCTTACCAACACGGCAGGAGAGGCTTTTTTTAATAATTCCGCAAAGACGATTGCACTGTCTGTCAACAGAGACAGTTTTGACTACACAGTGACAGCAGAGATTGTTACTCCTGTGGACAATGTAGGTGACATCATCGTCTATGACAAGCAGGTCAACGGCTTCAAGGTTAAGTACACCGGAAGTGCTGCATCTGTGGACCTCAAACTGTATGTACAGGGAGGTAATGCAGCGTGAATGTAATTATCCACAATGACGAGAGGAGAAGTCAGCGTGACGCCACTCTCAGAGAATACGGTATCAATCCCGACAGAGCGTCAGCCGCTCAGAGGGAGATGGCAGACTGCATCGCTCAGAAAACCAACGAGGCGTATGCAGAGGCAAGAAAACATTAGGAGGTAAAGAAAGATGGCAATGAAAGTTGTAGAAGTCAATGTCGGGGAGAAAATTCCCTACACAGTAAGCAAGACAAAAGTCACTTTTGATGACGAGTTGATGCTCAATCTCGCCAAGTTAGAGAGAGATTTTGATGTCAGTGTGGACATCTGCATCGACAAGTTCGGGATGCTTGTGACAGGTCTTGGTGTGAAGTATGCAGCACAGATTGAAATTCCTGCAAGACAGTATGTCGATAAGGAACAGGTCAATCCGGACTACGACCCGGAGGATGAGAACAGTCAGAAAACTGTTATGGTTCCCGAGCCTGTTGCGTTCTCTATGGACAATGTAACTCTCAAACTGTACTCAATCGAATAAGGAGGTAAATTACTATGTCAAATTACGACCAGTTTGCAGCAGCGGTTAAGGAGATTTCCGGAGGAAAGAATGTAGTATTACTTGATGACCTCGGACTTCCTTCCGTTTATGTACCTATCAACAAACTCAAGAACTCCGAGATTATTTCCGGAGGCTCTGAGAATACTCATCCTGCATTCTCTGTGAATGGTGTAGAAAAGAGCAGATTTCTGTATTCCAAGTATCAGAATATCGTCATCAATGGCAGGGCGTACTCACTGTCTCACAGAGACCCTAAGACCTATGTCAATTTCGACCAGGCAAGACAGGCTTGCGAGGCTAAGGGAGCAGGCTTCCACCTTGGAACACTTGCTGAATGGGCGGCAGTAGCATTGCTCACACGCAAGATGGGAACTATGCCACACGGTAACAACAACTACGGAGGAGACTCGGCGTACACCTATGAAAAAGGGCAGGAGTCCGCAAAGGATAACAACAAGACAGGAAGAACATTCACAGGTTCCGGTCCTGCTACTTGGGGTCACGACCATACTCAGTTCGGAATACAGGATATGAACGGCAATGTATGGGAATGGCTTGGCGGTATGCGTCTGAATGAGGGAGAAATTCAGATTATCCCTTACAACAATGCAGCACTTGGTTCCGAGTGTGATATGTCCGCTTCCTCAACCTTGTGGAAAGCAATCAAGAATGACGGTTCTCTTGTAGCACCGGGAACAGTAGCGACTCTCAAGTACGACTTCGTATCCGGAAACATTCAGTTGACTACCGGAATTACATCCGCACAGGATGCAGGTAGAGGTGGAAGCTACACAGCAATGACCCTTGCGAGTGGTGTCACTGCACCGGAGTTGGCAAAGGCTCTTATTCTCTATCCGGACGAACCGGGCAAAGATTATGGCGGAGACTATCATTGGATGAATAACGCCGGAGAGCGTGAGCCGATTGCCGGAGGCGACTGGTACCATGGTGCCGATGCGGGTGTGTTCACTATGAACCTCAACAATGCTCGTTCTTACTCGAGCAGCCACATCGGCTTCCGCTCCGCTTATGTAGAACTGTAATCTGAATTTTGCATTTTGTTTTGCGAGCGTTAGCGAGCGTATGAAGAAAAAGCAATAAAATGATGTGCGTCCATAGGACAGTCCGTGCGACATAATTCGGACAGTTCATCGGACGCATTTTTTGTAGGGAGGTAAGATGAGCGATACAGCAACAAAAGGTGCAGAGGGCGAGAGCATAAGACAAAAAGTGGCAGATATGATGGACTACGCCGAGCCGTTCCTTGAGAAGTTTCCAAGACCGGAGAAAGGGTACGCAGGACTCGCAACCAAAATCCGAATGTGTATGAACACGATGGCTGAGAGGGAGATGGATACTCATAAATGCTATTATGCAAAATCAGTCCTCAAGGAATTAAACGAACTCGACAAGCAGGTCCAATATGCCAAATTCTATGTGGAAAGAGCATATAAGAAACGCATCCTCGACCAAAAGAGATTTAATGTGATGAGCGACTACCTCTCGCAGATAGGTAAGATGACCGGAAGTTGGATAAATAAGGTCACTGCCACTGCACAAAACAACGGCAGGAAATAATTTAGCAATTACTTTGGGAACAGGCTATTGCGTTTGCCGATTGCCGGAGGCAACTGGAACAATGGTGCCAATGCGGGTGTGTTCAACTTGAACCTCAACAATGCTCGTTCTAACTCGAACAGCAACATTGGCTTCCGCTCCGCTCTACCCTCATATTGTCAGATTTGCAGGAGGTCTACGGATGTCCTGCCAGTACACGAGGGGTAAAGGAGTCTGTTTCCACTCCAAAAAGGAGAAAAACAACCGACTGTATGAGAGCAGTGAGTGTAATAGGACAGCGGTCGGTTCCTCCATTCGGGAGGCTCACGGTCCGTAATGGGAACTTGAAAGCTGCAAGTAGCCTTTGGCGAAAGCCGCTATGCAAGAATGTAAAGGTGGTTTTTGGATGAAGATTAAGAATGTGTACGACATTATCTTTTCGATGGATAACCTTTACGATGCTTTTCTTGATGCGTCCGAGAGTCGTAGATACAACAGGGATGTCCTGCGATTTGGCTACGACTCTTGGACAAATCTTGAGGAGTTGAGAGAAAGAGTCCTTCGGGGAGAATACGAGATAGATAGGTACTTTATATTCTTCGTCTACGAACCTAAGAAAAGAATGATAATGTCAATCGCCTTTGAACATCGTGTGGTTCAGTGGGCGATTTATAGAGTTGTCAATCCTGTGCTGATTAAGGGATATATCAAGGACTCGTATGGCTGCATACCCGGCAGAGGAGCGTTGGGAGCAATGACTCGTCTGAGAGATTGGTTGGAGTATGTCAGCAAGAAAGATGGAGATTGGTACTATCTGAAACTTGACATCAGCAAATATTTTTACCGGATTTCTCATCGGGTACTCAAGAACATCCTACGCAAGAAAATCAAGGATGAGAGATTGCTTGAGGTTCTGTTCGGGATAATTGATTGCAAGCACACTCCATTCGGGTTGCCACCCGGCAAATCCCCGGGAGATGTACCGTTGGAGGAAAGATTGTTTGATGTGGGTATGCCAATAGGAAACCTGCTCAGTCAGATGTTTGCGAATATCTACTTGAATGAACTCGACCAGTTCTGCAAGAGAGTCTTGGGTATCAAGTATTATGTCCGGTACATGGATGACATCATTATTTTGAGTAACAGTAAGGCACAACTCCATGAATGGAGATGGACGATAGATACTTTCCTCGAGAAAGAGCTTGAGTTAAGCCTTAATCAGAAAACCTGCATCAGACCTATCAATCAAGGCATTGAATTTGTAGGATACAGACTTTGGTACAACAAGGTTGTGCTGAGGAAATCAACGACTCTCGGAATGAAGATAAGCCTCAGAGGTGTAGCAAATAAGTATCACGATTATGAGATGACTCTCGAGCAGGTTACTCAGACATTCAATAGTTATACAGGTATGTTGGAACACACAGACAGCGAGGAATTGTTGGCATCTCTTTATACAGATATGATATTGACGCATGGAGAAAGGAGAGAGAATGAAGAAAGATTTATTCAAATGCTCCCACAGGAAGAGGAGATGCTTTATGGGATATGAGCGATGCTCCGGAAGTTGCAGCCACTATGGCGAGTGCAGCGACTGTAAGTCATGGTTCATCCCGGCAGGTCAGTATCCGTGTAATAAATGCAAATATCTTGATGTTAAGCCGCCGAAGTAGGCGGTTTTTCTATGAAAGAAGGTGAGGAATGTGAGCCTAAATGATTGGCTGAAAGCAGGAGGCGGTGTCGTACTGCTCTTTATGACATTGGTACAGATTGCACCAATCAAAGTCAATCCTTGGTCTGCTATTGGAAAACTTGCAGGCAATGCCATGAGATTTCTCGGAAAGACCATGAATAAGGATGTGATGGACAAATTGGAGACAGTCGAGAACGATGTCAAAAATCTGAAAGAGAAGCACGATGACCTCAAGAACAGGATGGACAAAGACGATGCGGATGAGTGCCGCACTCGAATACTCCGATTTGCAGATGAATTGCGAAGAGGAGTGGAACATTCTGAGGAGTTCTTCAATCAGATACTGGACGACATCTCGGACTATGAGAGATATTGTTCGGAGCATCCGGAGTACAAGAACAGTAAAGCAGTAAATGCCATTGCAAAGATAGATAAAGTCTATCAGAAGTGCATGGGAGAAAATTCATTTTTATAACAGGAGGAAAAGAACATGAAGAAAATTGATTGGGTCAGAAAACTGACAAGTAGAAAGTTATGGACGGCAGTAGCATCCTTTGTCTCTATGATGATTTTGGCTACTGGTGGCACAGACAACACAGCAACACAGGTAACTGCACTCATTATGGCAGGTGCATCCGTGGTGGCGTACATCATCGGAGAGGGATTGACCGACTACGCCAATAGCGGTTCCAACACCGAGGATGAGGAGTAATCTGAGAAACATATCGTAAGTACAGGGCAGCCGAAAGGTTGCCCCATTTGTTTAAGGAGGAATTGACATGAGTTTAATGGTAGGTAGTGCGAGAATTGATGAGAACGGCAAAATCTCCGGAGGAAAGCCGGGAGACCAAACAGGAAACGAAGTCTCAACTCAGCCGTACTATGTCCATTCAAAGGGATGGATTTGCATGAGACCAAAGAATGTTGCGGTTGCCAATGCTATTGCGGAAGCAATGATACAGGCCTGCAAAAACAACAACATCGGATACTGCCAAGGACACCGCATAACTGTAATTGAACAGTTAAGAAAGAGCGGAAGCCTTGCAAAGATTCCTGCCAAGACAGAGGCTGATTGCAGTTCGCTTGTAAGAGCGTGCTGCATCCAAGCGGGATTTGACCCGGGCAATTTCAACACATCAGCCGAGGTGTCCGCTCTCAAAGCGTCTAAGCGGTTCATGGAGCCTATTACGGTAAAATCCGGCACGAAGTTGTGTAATGGAGACATTCTCGTCACTAAGACCAAAGGTCATACTGTCGTAGTCATATCCGGCAATCCAAGACAGGCGGTTTCTCATTACCCTAAGTACAAAGGAGCATCGGGTTCCATTGTTACGGCACTTGCAGCGGTTGGAGAAAAAGATACATCCAAGGCTCATCGTGCGAAGATTGCAGCCGCAAATGGTATCAAGAATTACGCATATACTGCGGCACAGAACCTTGAGATGGTAAATCTTCTCAAGAAAGGCAAGTTAATTAAAGCCTAATTTTGAATAGGCATAACACATCGGGGTGGCTGAAAAAGCCGCCCTTATTTTTATAATAGGAGGAGTTCACTATGGATAAACTTTTTGGTATTGATATTTCACATTGGCAGGGAGACCTCAGCATCAAGCAGGCAAGAGATGAGAGGGGCGTACAGTTCGTTATCGTCAAAGCAGCCGGAGCAGATGCGGGTAAATACAAAGATAGCAAGTTTGAAGATTACTATGCACAGTGCAAGGCGATTGGTATGCCTGTCGGTGCGTATTATTATGGTAACGCCAAGTCTGTTGCAGACGCACAGGTGGAGGCAGACCATTTCCTATCGGTAATTGCAGGAAAGCAGTTTGAATATCCTATCTACTACGATGTCGAGGGCAATATGCTCAAGAACGCAAAGGATACTCTCACAGACATCGTTATTGCATTTTGCGACAGATGCGAAAAGGCAGGATACTTCGTTGGAGTTTACACATCAGACTCACACTTCCAGTCTCATGTAGATGACTCTCGCTTACAGAGATTTACTCATTGGGTGGCAAAGTATTCATCCAACACACCTGCAACATCTCACGATATTTGGCAGTATGGCGGCGGTCAGAATTTCATTGCGGACAAGACAATCTGCGGCAGAACAGTAGACCAAGATTTCTGCTATCGTGACTTCCCTGCGGCAATCAAAGCGGCAGAACTCAATGGATTTACTGCCAACAATGATGACAGCAAGGATGAGCCGGAAGTGTCTGCTCCGGAGGGAACAACGCTTGAATTGGTTTACAGAACTATGAAAGATGAGTTCGGCGGCGGAGATGCAAGAAAAACAGCACTCGGAAGCAGATATGATGAGGTGCAGGAAGTCATCAACCATATTTACAGTGCGTCCGCACAGGAGTTGGCAGATGAAGTATGGACTGGCAAGTACGGAGATGATGAAGTAAGGAGAACTGTTCTCGGAGACAGATGGCAGGAAGTACAGGACATCGTAAATGATGGCGGCAAGAAGTACCATACTATCGAGAGCGGAGAAACGCTCACAAGCATTGCGAAGGATTTCGAAACAACTGTCGATGCTCTCGTTTCTCTGAACGGCATTGAGAACCCGAACCTCATCATTACAGGAGACTCCATTAGAGTCAGATAACAGGAGGAAAGAATGAAGAACTACATTGGCGTAAAAATCGTAAAGGCAGAGCCGATGGAAAAGGATGGCAAAGCCGGATACAAAGTAAGGTATAAGGACGGATATGAGTCGTGGTCTCCAAAGAAGCAGTTCGAGGAGGCGTACAGGGAACTTGGAGATGCAGTTGATTTCATCAACGCAAAATAGTTCCGGTTGGTAAAGAATGGACCTCTCTATCAGATACGGTAGGGAGGTTCTTTTTTATTGTCCGAAATTTGTCCTATGGACAATCTGTGGATGCAAGTTTTTCCGTCCAAGGACGAAGCAATCTGATAAACGGTTTGTACCAACGGTTTTACTGATTTTTCAAAAGTAATTCGGCATACATTATATAAGAAGAAATCTGCCTTGTCCTATGGACAGTCACACGGACAGTCCTGCGGAAAGTCCTAAACCATACCGTAACCGTAACCGTTACCTATATATATTATATCTATTATGTTCATTGTCCTATGGATGTCCTGTGGACACATTTCTATTATCGTTTTGGAGTTCTCCAAATTATTCCGTAAAAATAAAGATATTCTTATTGACATGGTGTAAGGCTGTGTTATCGTACGCTCGCAAAAAAGCAAAGGAGGTACATGGCATGAGCGTTATTCCGAAAGAACTGACAGATGAGCAGTTAGCTGAATATTTCAGAGAGTATGTAGACGGTTGCCAGTGCAAGGAGAGGCATACAGAAGCAGCCTGCAATGAGGTTGAGCAGTACGACAAGATGGTTGCATATTTCTTCCCAAAGGAACTGAAACCGCAGAATAGATTTTATGACAAGATGATGGATGTTGCAGTTGAGTACGAGGAGTCGGGATTTATGGCAGGGTACAGAATGTGCCTAAAGCATTTACAGGAGCAGGAGCAGCAGGCTCAGACTGATACAACAAATTCTATACCGGAAGAACCAAAGAGGCAGGAACAAGCAGATACAGGCTCTGTGGATGCCTCGGATTTCATTTCCTCAAGACAGATAGGAGAAATGTTCTCTGCACCAAACGGAAAAGTCGTAAGAAGAATTAAAAATCAGATTTTGCCGTACTGCACAGATGATGAGAGGAGAGAATTTTCTCTGACATCAGAGAGGAGCAGGCAGAATAAATACATCGAAGTCTATCGTCTCAGTAAGAAAGCCTGCGGCATCTATCTCGACCACATGGAGAAGTGGTCCGGCATGATAAATGTAATGACAGGCATCTCGGAAATGAGGAAGAGGATGCAGGAGGTGTTTGCGTAGCTGAATAGGAATATTCCAAAATAATTTCCGTAAAACTATTGACAAATTGGAATGTTCCAAGTACGATAAAGTCAAGATAAATCAGTAAAAACACCGAACAGGAGGTAAATACTATGAAGATATTCAGAATGGCAGATGTGGAGAAAATCGAAGAAATGCTCGCAGCCGGAAAGACGGTTGAGGTTGAGTGGAAAGATGGAGCAACCGGAGATGTAAATGTCGAGACAGTCAAGTTTGTAAGATGGGATGGATTGGTATTTACGACAGGAGGTTGCATCTACACAGGACTCGATAAATTGATTGAGATTAGGGAGGTAGCATAATGCGGTACAGATACTGGTTGACATTAAGACCTGCGATGCCGGGTACAGTTCCGACAAAGAATTTGGAGTGCATCGAGAATTTCGACAGCAGAGCATATAGCGAGGAGGCAGGCAGAGAGGTTTGGGGATATGTTGAGTATTCAGAGCCGCTCACAGATAAGCAGGTAGCCGAGTACGAATTGGTAAAAGGAGGCGAGGTACATGATTAAGGCAGGAGACCTTGTTAAGATTGATGACATCGGACCTCTTGCACAGGTCCTCAAGAAAGGCAGAGGAATAATGTATCTGAGATTGGATGGCGAGGAGTTTTGGTGTCCTACATCCATTATAAAAAAGGCGGAGGTGTAAGAAGATGGTTAAGTATATTGATGATGGAGTGCTTCTTGGTTGGTATTTTTGCAGAGAGGGTTGTTGTTGGGGAGACGGAACAAAGAAAACAGCAGAAAGAATTGAAAAGGAGATGACGGAAGATGGCAGATAGAAGCAATGCAAGGCTGAACGAAGCGATAGAGCAGCACATCGCACAGTGGGATGGCACGGTGCATGGGTTCTGCATCAAGAATATGTGGGAGAATGGTGCTGATTACGAGAGTATCTGCGAGGCGGCAAATATCGACATCGAGGACTATGAGGATGACTGAAAATATTTCCGTAAAAATGCGTAAAACCTATTGACTTGACCGGAGGTCATGTTATCGTACGCATACGATAAAAACAAGCCAAATAAGGAGGACGCAGATATGTTTAAGAAGTTCATTCAGAGAATTATAGAAGCAGAAAATCGAGAGGACGCAATGCAGAATGTGTTTTACGGAAATGACGGTATCGACATCGCATTTCAGAGAGAAAAGATTTCTTGGAAAGAGCATCAGATGTTACTTGCAATCATCGAGAAGATGGCATAAGGAGGCAAAATGATATGGCAGAACAGGATTACAGAGAGAAGATTAAGAAGTTGCTCGCTCTCTCAGAGAGCAGCAACGAACACGAGGCGAAGTCGGCACTCTTGAAAGCCAAGAAGTTAATGGCAGAGCATAAGATAGCAGAAATAGACCTCGAGGACATCGGCAAGAAGAAAGTCGTCCACATCAAGACAGAGTTCGATTGCAGCAAGAGAAGAGAAGCGTGGATGATAAGTCTATCGGCAATCATTGGTCAGAACTTTTGCTGTCAGTCATACAGAAGAAAGGAGTACAACAAGCAGGTAGCTACGATATGCTTCGTAGGTCTCGAAGGAGATGTTGATGCTTGCGTTGAGATTTTCAGATATGCAGTCGAATGTATCCGCAGCGGAATTGATGACCTCAGAAAGAAGTCTAAGGATTGCACTCGAGAATACAGAAAGAGACTTTGCGATGGATATGGCTTCGGCTACACGCAGGGTATCAAGGAAGCATTTGAACAGCAGAGGGAACATGACGAGACTGGATGGGGGTTGGTAATGACAGTTCCAAAAGAGGTCAGTGATGAAACCGATGCCATGAAGCACGAGAAGTTCAAAAGTGCTGCACAGGAACAGATGAGTGCAAGAGCGTTTTGGCAGGGCAACGAAGATGGAAAGAAATTCGACCCGGGAACAAAGATTGCAGGAAAAGCAGAACAGAAAATGGCGTTAGGAGGTATCTAAGATGGCAGATTTAAGAGAACAGCAGAAGCAGGAAGCAATTAAGAGGATGAAGAAACTCGGCATCATGGAGCAGCCGATTAAGGAGTTTGAAGAAGAGGGTAAAATCAACCTCTCAGAAGGACCGGGTCTATTGTATTGGCTCAACGATGAGGAGCAGGAAATGGTTAGGAAGTTTGAGGAGGAGAGCAACGGACTTGTCTACCATGTCATCAAGACGCAGATGAACTTTGGATTGATGTATTCGTTCTTGTATGTTTCCGAGTATATCGAAGAGTGGAAGATGGATATGGAGGATTTAGGAGATAATCAGACGCTCGCTTATGTGGTAAATACGACAATGCCGGATTGCAGTGAGTTCGGAACCATTGGCATCGAGCCGTCCATCGGTGGACTCAAGAGAATTTGGTAAGGAGGAATGACAATGGGAATGAGTTTTGAAGTCAGTGACCCGGAAGAAATGTGCGGAGCAGATGTTAGAATATGCCCTACCTGCGGCAAGGAAGTAGTGAGAGATGATATGCTTTTCACTCACGATTGCCACGGTATCGCATTTAGATTGGTTTGCTTCGACTGTTATAAAAAGTTGATGGCAAAAGGATATGACGGTCAGTATTATGACGAGGCGGATGAATGCCTCGATGAAGATTATTAGGAGGTAAAGATTATGGCAGAGATGAATTTTTCAGAGGAGCAGATGAGAGAGTTCTGCAAAGAGGCGGTTCCAGTAGTTGAGAAGCTACTGGAAATTGCAAGAAAGCATGGCGTAGAGGGCGGTGTAAGAACTTGGCGTGCCGATGACTATGTTTCTATCGAGGGAACAGGACTTGGCGGTTGGGAACTGCACAAGTGCAGCGGAGAGTATGATATGACCTACAACAAGAGAGTACCGCTCTTTAAGGAGGAGAAGAAAGATGGGGAATGAGATGACTTTAAGACAGTTCTGCGAGAGATACCGCAGAGGAGATTTCCTCAGCAAGGATAGAGATGTTCAGATTGAAGCGGGGTGGTATGATTGGTTTTGCTCAGACGATGCACTTGCCGGGAGACTTGCAAAGATTTGGAACATCCTCAAGGGGATAGATAGCGATTATGTTCTTGACAATTACAGGGTTTGGTTCAAGAACAACTGCCCTTGTGAAGGACCACTGTATGATGATGTGAGGTTCGAGCCTATTGATGAAGATAAGCGAGATGAATTATATTTCGGAGTTGCTATCGACTGTGTATGGCACGACAGCAAGTATGCTGTTTTCACAGCAAGAAACGGCTACGAGACAGAAAGAGAATTTAGCAATATCCGTGAAGTGAGAGCGTTCATCAATGGTTGGGAAGATGCACTGAAAGACGAGGAGTTCTATCAGAAGCGAGCAGAAAAGGATGCTGCAATGAAGAGGCTGAGTGAGGAAGCCGACATGCTCATCAAAATGGGAGAGGATATTCTGAAAGGGTATCAGCAGGACAGCGAAAAAACTCAGTAAATATGCGGATTTCCTATTGACAGGTAGGTAGGCAATGCTATCGTACGATTGTACCAAATGGTACTAAAAAATCCGAGGAGGCGATAGCCAATCAATAAGGACAAGGAGTTGAGAAAACTGAAACGGAGAGTTGAAGAACTTGAAGCGGAGGTAGAACAGCTCAAAAAAAGAACTGAAAAAAGCAAGGTTCTCGAGATTATAGAGTTGACAGCCTTAATCTTCGAGATAGCCGCTTCGGCTACTGCGATAATCACAATTTTCCTTGGCTAATTTCAGTTCGTGGGAGGGGGAGTCATACCTCCCTCCTGTTTAATAAGAATATCACAGGAAGGAGTCGGTGTAAATGAAAATCGGTAAAATTGCATTGCACATCGTATTCACGGTATCAATAGCGGCGTTTCTCATCACAGGTAACAGCGTGACAGCCTTAGTTTCCTTTGGAACGGCGTGCATCAACCTTGGCATCCTACTTGGAGAAAGGAGCAGAAATGCTGAAAATCGGAAGTATAGAAGATAACGATGGGGAGTACATCATCCATCGAGAGTTTTACAGACAGGGAATGATTTTCAAGGATGAGGAGGTGTACAAGTTCCATAAGGACCAACCGTGCTACTCTCCGGAACTGTCGGACTCGGTTTACACCGGGAATGACTTCCTTGAATTATGCAACTGTCAGCAGGATTTGGCGGATGAGTTGTTCGAGGGCGTTGACTGGCAACATCCCGAGTCGCTCAAGGAAGATTGGTTCGTAAATGGCGAATGGGTCGAATGTGAGGGATGCGGAAAAATCATCAATTATGGCGATGGGTGCAATGACACGAAATGTCCGAATTGCGGAAGAAAGGTAAAGGTCGGCTAATGGAGAATTTCAAGGTAAAAACAGAACCGGAAATCAATGTGACACAGGAAGATGTTGATGACATCGTAGCGACAGCTTTGGAGGGTGGTATCAATTACTGGTGCAGGAAGGCTGAGGTTGTCGGAGATTATCTCGGAGAATACGCATCTGAGCAGATAAGCAGGGGAGGAACACTGAAACTGTACGACTCTGAGGAAGATGAAGTCTATGAACTTACAAGAGATAAGCTGCTTGATGGAATCAAGAAGTATTGCGAGGATGCAGAAAGACCATATGACATCATGCATGAAGGTGTAAACTCGGTCAGATGCAGTACAGGAGAATACGGACTGGATTGTTGTATGGTGGATGCTGTGGTGGCAGATATGATTATCCAGTATGCAGTCATGGGAGAAATCGTGTATGGCTAAGGCAGGAGCAAGCCAACAGGAACAGAACCCTACAAATATACCATAGATGTGATAAAAACGCTGCATAAGCCTATATCAGAGAGAGGAGGTGCAAAGATGGTTGAAATGCCTATGACAGAACACACAGTTACGAAGTATGTCATCATAGTACCAAGAGGCGACAGATACAAGTATGTCGGCAGAGGATACAATCCAAAGAATGATAACGGATACACCATTAAGCTAAACGGAGCCATGATGTTTGATACTATGGAAAATGCAATAAAGACAATGGACTGGTTTGGGATAGAAGGCTCGATTGGCGAAGTGAAAAGACATACAGAATTAGTACAGGTTTTGAGAGGAAGCAAGAGATGAAAAGTATTGTAACTGAGTATGATAATATCTGCATATTCTGCGGCAGACAGGCAGAGGCGGAGCATCATCTCATATTCGGTACGGCGGGCAGAGAACTCAGTGATAAGGACGGACTCAAGGTTCCGATTTGTAATAACTGTCACAACATGGGCGATAAACTGCACCGGATACATGATAACCCGATGGCAGAGCGATTATCCAAAATGCTCGGACAGGCGATGTTCGAGGCAAAGATAGGCTCAAGAGAAGAATTTAGAAAGAGGTACGGGAGGTCGTATCTATAAGGAGGATAGCAGATGACAGGAAGAGAATTGAGCGAGAATTTGAACTACTTAGGAATGAGTAGCGGTATCAGAAAACTCGCACTGAAAGAAAAATTGGCAACAGCGGAGAAACTCGCAGTTATGAATGAGGTTGAAGTTTGTGACCTTGTTGCAAATGAATATGAACTTGTATATGCAGAGAATGAAGAAATCGGACTTGTCCGCAAAGATAAGATGGACGAGTATAACAAGTTGGTTACGATTATCAGCAGATAAGGAGGGCGAATGGAAGAATATACAGTAAATTTCCTTGCTGATGTCGATGTGACGATAAAAGCAGAGTCTCCGGAGGAAGCAAGAAAAAAGGCGGAGAAGATGTTCGGAGAATATCACGATAAGCAGTTTGGATATGCGTATCTGTCAGAGATTAAGTTCATTACAACGGCGGACGGAACGGAGGTGTAGGATGGAAGGACCTCAGAAGTTTATAGATTGGCTATTGGAAATGGGATATTTGGAGCAGGACGATATTCCAACCGATAAGAAAGAGATTATAGCCGACATCAGAAAAGTAAGAACTGTTGCACCGAAGTTTTACAACATGATGATGTGTATGTGCAACTGCGGAGAAAGGAGCAATGACAATGACATGGAATGAGATTTACGAGGCAGCGGACGGAGCAGCCTGCGGAGATTATACGCTCAAGGCGAAAGACGAGGCGAGACATCAAGTGAGATGCCTTGCTATGGAGTTAGGCAGTCCGGATTTGGATAATGCAGATTGCCCGGAGGATGCGGTGGAAGATTACTGCAATGCCATGAAAATTCAGTTTGATGAGTGCGGCAACATCGTAGGACTCGAACTTCCTCACTGGGTAGAAGATATTATCTACCGCAGAAAAGATGATGCGTACCTCGAGGAGGATTTGAATGCAACTGCTCAAGAATTGGCAGGTGGCAACATAGAAATCAGTGATGAGCAGATGCAGAGAATGATGGCAATGTACCGCCACGATGAAGATAGTAATGTAGCGATGAACGATACTCTCGAGAGTGTAGTGTGCAGAGTTCTCGGGCGTAACTGATGAAAGGAGATAAGATGGCAAAGGTAATTGAACTCATTAAGGAGTCTATGAAAGAAAAGAAGATGACACAGACTGAATTGGCAAAGTCACTTGGGGAGGATGTGCGTGTCATCAATCAGCAGTTGAACAGACAGCAGGACCTAAAGGCAGAACGCTTCCTTGAGGTAATGGAGCATATCGGATACAGGGTTGAAATGGTTGACAATGACGGCATCCGCAAAGTGTGCGAGGATATGCTTGATGATATTAAGGCAGGGAATGTCAGTGGAGATAAGTTTTACATTCAGAAAGACGATGGCAGTATTATTGGCATCAGAGTCTCCAATGGAGATACTGAGGTCGAGGAATTTTGGAATAAAGCCGATTGTTTCGACTGGCTTATTTCTCATACCTAAAAGTTTGGAATATTCCAAATTACAGGCGGAAAATTCCTAAAAAATATCAGTAAAACTATTGACTTCAAGGTAGGCTATGCTATCGTACGCTCAACGAAAAACATAACACCTAAGGAGGTACAAAGATATGATGAAATCAGAGTTTACCGAAAGAACAGGTTTTGAGCCGACTGAGGCAGAATACAGAGAAATCGAAGCAGAGTACATGGGATGCGACATCGACAAAGATGAGTTCTGCAAGACATGGAAAAAGCAGGGCGGCATTCAGAGGCTGATGAGACTCCGTGCGAGAAGAATTGAGGAACTCGAGGCAGAACTCGTAAAGAAGAAGAATGATTACGACAGAATGGACGCTCAGTATTGTGAGAAAATCAACAGACTGAATGGCGAGAAGAACAGCGAGTTGAATATCCTCAAGCACGATAACGAGGTTCTCAAGAGCAATCAGAAAAGAATCGCAGACCAGTTGGCTAAGGAGTCTGAAAGAACGAATGAGGCAGAAAGAAAGCTGGCAGTCCTCAAGGAAGCGTTCGCAATCATCACAGGAAAGGAGGATGAATGATATGAAAGTAACGATGCCTGTTTGGAAACTGGTAGATATATACCAAGGGAAGCATCCCGGAGGACATTTCTTCGACAGGGATACGCTCAAGTTCTTTGGAGAGAGGCTCTCGGACATGAGAGTCCTCAGTGAAACAGAAACCATTAAGGATTGCTCCGGAGAAAAGCACGAGTGCTATGTTTTAAGCAGATTGCAGAGAAAACACCCGGCAGGTCCAAGAAGAACATACGCATATTTCGATGTGGAGACACTCGACCATATTGCGGGATAAGGAGGAATGAACATGGTAAGAGCAGGGATGACAATAAGCGATGCGGCTCACGAGTGGGTCAGAGAAATGAATGCCTATCCGCAGGAGATGATAGAAACCCTAATGCAGGCAAAGCCGGATGATTGGCATGAGGTTACGATGCCTCGAGTGTATGACAGAGTATATGTATGTAATCTCCCGGATGGATGCGAAGATTACGACCCTAATGGCGAGATTGAGAACATCGTAGGAGATGTTTACCTCATCAATCTTGAAGATGGAAATACCGTAGAACTCGGAGCAGATGATTTCGAGGTTGAGCGTGATAGCATTCTTCCGATGTGGGGATGGCTGTGGAGTTTCTCGGACTCAGCGGATGATTACTTTATGGATGAGTTGGACGGCATCAAGAAGATGTCTGAGTGCGGCTTCCGGATTTACGAGCATGATGAATGGGGGTATTTCTTCGGAATAGATGGCTGCGGATACTCATTCTATGACGAGCATTGGATACCACTGTACAAAAAGAGAGGTTTGCAGTGGCACGACCCGAAAGCGGAGCAGGAGTATCGAATGAGGGTGAATGGTTGCGAGAAAAAGAAACTTGGCACTAAGGAGTGTTGGTTCAAGGGAGATGAATTTGTTGAGGAGGTGTTGCGATGTCAGCATTAGATGGACTGTTGTTTGTGCTACTTGATTGTGGAAGCCTCGATATCTCCATACTGGATGATGTCGGGTACGACCTTGGAGATATAGCAGTTGAATTACAGGAGGAGGGCGTAAATGTCACTCTGAATAATATCACTGATGCAATCTTCCGAAAAGGACAGGATGAACTCAAAGATGCTCTTGAGGAGAAGATTTCAGAACTCGAGGATGAAAGAGACGAGTGTGAAGAGGACTCTGACGAGTACGAAGAATTGCAGGAACAGATTGATGAATTGGAATGCTGCGACCCGGAGGAAGATGTGGAGTGGTTCTGCAACTGCCTTGACACCTCGATTTGGTTCAGAGATAACGAAGATATTTACAGGAAGTACCTCGGAGATGAGATTTCAGACATCGAGGACAACATGGGATTTGAATTTTAGGAGGCGAGAGGATGGATAAGCAGTCGGCAGACAGGATAATTGTAAAGTCAAATGTAAGAATGAAAATCGTTCTTGACTGGTTTTCCAAAAACAGAGAGTGGATGAAACAGCAGGAGTTCCATGCACCGTTAGATGCGGGAGTTGTCGAATTACAGGAAGAATTGATTGAGTTCACATTCGAGAACAAAGGAGACTTGGTGGAATTGGCGGTCTACCCGGCAGAAAAACCGAACCTGCCTGCGGTTGTTACATACGATTACGACCCTACGACTATGCAGACATCCAATTTCCGCTTTGCATCGCACCTGCCGCCGGAAAGAAAAACGCTCTTGATGCAGGTAATGGCAATGGATAATACGCATCTCAAGGAAGCGTTGAAGTACCACGCTCTGATGTGTTTTATGACTTATTACCGGGAGACAGTGAAGATTGAAGATAAGGGTAGAAGAACCAAACGGCAGGCTAAGGCGTTGCGAAAAGATGTAACGAAACCGCTTCCGCTCATCCGGAAGCAATATGTAATTGAGGAAGTAGACAGTAAAGTTCTGAGACTTCCCGACCAAAAGAGAACCTATACCAAACCGGAACACGAAGTAAGCGTCAGAGGCTATATGAGACACTATAAGTCCGGCAAGAGTGTATGGATAGAGCCGTTTACCAAGTACAGAGGTAAAGGTAAGAACAGAAAAGACTACGAATTATAGGAGGTATCACAATGGAAGTAAGATGCACAAGAAACTGTAAGAAAAAGGACAAGCAGGGCAGATGCCTTGCAGAGGCAATCTCAATCGAAGAGACTGGCTGCGGAGCGTTTATCAGAGTTCCGGAATTTGAACCGTTCAGAGCGGATAATGTTGTTATCTATGACAAGGCGGGCATTCCGTCAGTTATGGTCCGCTTCTCAAGAGTAACTGATAACGACCTGTTCGGAGGCTCATGCAGACCTCATCCTGCGTTTGTGGTGGATGGGAAAGTGTATGATGAAATCTATATCAGCAAGTATCCGAATACAGTAATCAACGGTAGAGCATATTCGCTCCCGATGACAAAGCCGGAAGTGAATGTCACTTATGACGAAGCAGTCAATCTTTGCAGAGCGAAGGGCGAGGGATGGCATCTGTGGACTGCGGCAGAGAGAGGACTGATTGCCAATATCTGTCACAAGAACGAAGTGTTCCCGCATGGAAACACGAACTGCGGAGATTGGCATGGAGATAACTCCGAAAAAGGAAAGACCTATGATGGTGGATATAAGACGCTGACAGGCTCCGGACTTGCAACATGGAACCACGACCACACGCCATTTGGGGTTTCTGATTTATGTGGAAACATTTGGGAGTGGTTTGCAGGAATGAGACTTATGGATGGTGTCATCGAAGTGATACAGGACAACAATGCTGCGGCAGACATTGACATGAGCAAAGATAGCGAAAAATGGGTGGCACTGATGAAAGATGGCAAGCCTATCCGTATCAACGCAGAGGACGGAGGACTCAAGTTTACAACAGAGGAGTCGGGCATGGACTACGATGGATGCGAGTGGGGAGATGCAGAGTTTGAATTTGATGTCACTGAACAGATGAAAGAACTTGCCCTGTATTCCGGCGAACCGGAGACCTACCTGTATGCAGATACGGAGGGAGAGCGTTTGCCGATTGCCGGGGGCGGCTGGAACCGTGGTGCCCATGCGGGTGTGTTCAACTTGCACCTCACCGATGCTCGCTCTAACTCGAACAGCTACATCGGCTTCCGCTCCGCTTTCTATGGAAAGTTGGACTCTGAGATTTGATATTTGTAAGGCGGCTGTTAAGCCGCCATACTCTAAGGAGTAAATATGCTGAAAAGATTGAAAGAACAATGGAAACGACATTGGAACTGTTTTCCTTGGTTCGTATGTGGAATGGCAATTTTGATTAAAGGAGAGATAGGCAGGTTCTCATACGCTTTGACGTGGATAACGGTTTTAGTGCTAATTTGGTGGAAACTCCCAACGGTGGGTTTGGATGAGTTCAAGAAAGAAATGGAGGACACAGAAAATGAATAAAGTTATCTTAATGGGTAGACTCGCGAGAGACCCGGAAATCAATTACTCACAGAATGGAAATAATACCTGCATTGCGAAGTACACACTGGCAGTTGACAGAAGATTTAAGCAGGATGGCGGGCAGGAGGCTGATTTCATCTCCTGTGCGGTATTCGGAAAAGGAGCGGAGTTTGCCGAGAAATATCTCCACAAAGGAACCAAGATTGCAATTACAGGCAGACTTGAAACTGGTTCCTATACGAATAAGGACGGTGTAAAGGTTTACACAACGACAGTAATTGTCGAGGAGCAGGAGTTCGCAGAAAGCAAGGCATCCTCACAGAACAACGCAGGAGACAATTATCAGCAGCCTGCATCCAATAATTCCTCATCTGACGATGGTTTTATGAATGTTCCGGATGGAATTGATGAGGAGTTACCGTTTGTATAGAAAATCAAAGGATGAGCCGCAAATGTGCAGTGACTGCATACACCGATGGTATTGCCCGGGAGCGTTCCGGAAAGACCGTTGGTGCGGCAATCATCAGATAAGGAGAAAGAAATGGAACAGAATGAAATGACGAGACAGGAGCAACATGACATCGTGTACAGAAGATGCATCTGCGAGTACGGTACTCAGCCTCAGATTGATATGTGTATCGAAGAAATGTCAGAGTTGACAAAGGCTTTGCTCAAGTACAGAAGAAAATTTGCCATTGCAAGAGGAGAAAATGTAAATCCTACGAATGGAGATACAGACCTGTGTAAGGCAAGAACAGACATCATTGACGAATTGGCGGATGTGAGAATTATGTGCAGACAGATGGAGTTGCTCTTCCAAGCAGAAGATGAGGTTGAGAGAAGAATTGATTTCAAGGTAGACAGGCAGTTAAAAAGATTGGAGGGGTAGATATGAACAGACCCGAAACAACATCCGCCATATCGGAAATGGTCGAAAAGTATATAAATCCACACAATGACCCGAGGATATATTGGGCGAAAGAAGTGACTTTTGACTATTCGACTGCTCATGCTATCAGAGTTGATTACATGAAATTCAAACCAGTGAACAATACGGTATCCGGCATCGAAAAAGGAGATTTTTATTGTTTCGAGGTTAAGTCGTCAGTCGATGACTTCCACAGCAAGAACGGTCACAATTTCATCGGAGACTTCAACTACTATGTAATGCCTGCGGAAGTATATGCTGCGGTGAGTTTGGAAATTCCGTACAATGTTGGGGTTTTGGTTCCAACAGATGATATGTGGAGGAGTCTTGTATCAGTAAAGAAAGCTAAAAGAACCGACAGGAAAAGACCTGTAAGCGAGATGCTGCTTATGATGTTCCGTTCTGCGGCAAGAGAAAGGAGAGGATAGGAATGGCAGTTACTTTTCGCAAGATAATGAAATCCAATGCAAAGGCAAGATATTCGATGCAAACTCTGAGAGGTAAGACGCTCCTCCAGTGGGCGGTGTTGTGGTTCAAGATGAGTAACGATGCTTTTTATGAACTGTATGGCTTCAATTTCAACACGCACGATTATCCGATGTTATATGAGATTGCAAGAGAAGAGGTATATGGAGGGAATGAAGATGAGAGACATACTTTTTAGAGCGAAAGGCATTGATGAAGATGACAAGGATAGGTGGTACGAAGGATTTTACATAGCCTTGAATGATACAACATATTGCATCAAGGAAGATTATGAGAACCATCCGGACAACACAAAACATTACATAATTTTCGACCAAATGACCGATTGGGGATTGCCGAATAGGCATCTTCAAGCAAGAATAAATCCGGATACATTATGTCAGTTTACAGGAATTGTTGCAAAGGATGGCAGGAGAATTTACGAGGGCGATATAGTCTACATGAGATGTGATGGTCTCAGCGGATATGGAACCGTTGAATTTGGCGAAGGAAAGTTCTACATCAACGATACCAAGCGTAGGAGGCATTATTTCCTCGACAATCATTCTAAGTATAGAATTGATGGAAATGTTTATGACAGTAAGGAGGAACAGCATGGGAAAGATTAAAGGATTTATCCTCAATAGAAAGCAGTATGACAAAATCCGCAAAATGGACCATTGTCAGATGACGATGTGGGCGGAGTCGGTTTATAAGTCCGGATATAAAGATGGCAAGGAGGTGGCAGAAGCAGACTCCCTCACGATAGACCAAGTAAGAGAGTGCCTGCTCACTCTCAAGGGGTTTGGCGAAAAGAGAGTGTCCGCCATCTGCGATGAATTACAGAGAAAAATGAGCCACACTTCCGATTGACTACGGAGATATGGCTGTGTTATCATTGATAATTGATGGAATGTAAATTACAAAACAGGAAAAGTGAGGCGAATTCGAAACATGAGGGATGCTATGTTCATTAAGTAGGCGTTAGATGTTTACAAAGTTACAATTAACTTAATAATATTAATAAATGTGAGTAGTACAGATGATCGCGGCTGCAAGTGTCGAAAGACCGCAGGTGAGGAAAGTCCGGGCTTCGCAGGGCAGGATGCCGGATAACGTCCGGTGGAGGTGACTCCAAGGCTAGTGCAACAGAAATATACCGCCAGTGCTTAACACTTAGTGTTGAGCTTATTGGTAAGGGTGGAAAGGCAGTGTAAGAGACTACCGTGGTATTGGTAACAATACTGGCTATGTAAACCCCATTCGAAGCAAGACCAAATATAAAGCGATACGGCTGCCCGTCGTGCTTTTAGGTAGGTTGCTTGAGCCTGCTGGTAACAGCAGGTCTAGATAGATGATCATCAGTAGTCAGGTCAAAGCCTGGCTGGACATAACCCGGCTTATAGTACTGCTCATATTTTTTTATTTAATAGGAAATTCCAATATAATTTCCTATTAAATAAAAGGCACTATGTGCCAGTTATGCGCACTCGCGTGAAGCTGTAGTTTGTCGCAAGCGACAGCACTCGTCGCGAGAACGTGCTCAGCACATTCTTTTTTATAATAGGAAATGGATGGATAGTAATGAACAATAATGATTATAAAGATAACAATGAGAACTTAAACAGTGAGAACACTGTGGATAATAAAAGCAGCCAGAACAGTGGTCATAGAAGAAGCAATGTCCAGCATACTGGCAGTAATACAGCTAACAATAACAGCCGTCACAATGTAAGAGAGGGCAGTAACAATAATTCAGAACATCACAGCAGCAATAGTAGTGAAGGACACCACAGCCACCATAGCAGTGGGGAACATCACAGCCACCATAGCAGTGGGGAACATCACAGCCACAGTGGTAAGAAGAGATTAACAAAACAGCAGAAAAAGAAACGTACTATAACAATTGTTTCAATAGTAGCTGCGGTTGTTGTTATTATAGGAATTATGGGTGTTAAAGGCTTATCTGATGCCAAGGGAATGTTAAAGAATGCTAATGAATTAAAGACAGAGATGAATGATATGCTTGGAGCTGTAAAAGCCCAGGATGCTGAGGCAGCTAATACAGCAGTATTAAAGCTTGACAATACAACTTATAAGATAAGCAAGACATTATCAAGCCCATTGTGGAAGATGGCAAGCCACATTCCGGTTGCAGGAAAGTATGTTAAGTCAGTAGATACACTTATAGGACTTGTTGAAGATGCATCAGATGATATTATAAAGCCGGCAGTAGCAACAATATCAGAATACCCTATGTCAGGTCTTAAAGTAGGTGATGGTTTTAGTGTAACAACAATTAATGCCTATCTTGATCTTTTAGAGCAGATACAGCCAGTGGTTAATAATATGACTGCTAAGATGAACAAGGTTGAACTTCCGGGAAGTATGGGAACAATGATATCTTCTTATAGTGATAAGATAACATCACTTATGAGTATGTACACAGATTATGAAGATTACATTCCATTAATGAAAGCATTTATCGGCGATGGAAGTGATAAGGTATATCTTCTTGCTGCACAGAATACAGCAGAGATAAGAGCTGCAGGTGGTTTCCCAGGTTCAATCGGAACAATAAGGGTTGAAGATGGTGTAATGTCAATTGGAGATTTTAATCCTGTTAATGATGTATTGGCAACATACCCACCAGATGAAGCTAATGTTACAAGAAAAGAATTAAAGATATTTAATGATACGTTAATCTATTCAAGAGATGCAAGTTTTAACCCTGATTTTGAAAGAGCTGCTCAGATATGGGCTTTGGCTTATGAAGCTAAGCACGGTGAGAGCGTTGATGGTGTGCTCTCACTTACACCGACTATTATACAGAAGGTTCTTAGAATATCAGGACCAATTACACTTCCTGATGGAACAGAGCTTAATGGTGATAATGCCGTATCAGTATTACAGTATGAGCTTTATTATAAGTATCTTAGTGACAGAAATACGGGTATGGATGATAGAGAGGCTAATGATTATGTTGACGGTCTTTTTGCAGAGACAGCCAAGCAGGCAATGGCAGTATTGGTATCAGGCTTTGATTTTAAGAGAATTAATGAATATGTAGATATGTTTAATGAGGGTGTTGAGGAGAACACAATTATGCTCTGGTTTGTAGATGAGCAGGAAGAGCAGTATGCTAAGGATGCAGGCTGTTCAGGAAATCTTAATGATGACCCGGCTAATCCAGAAGCAGGAGTGTTCTTTAGCTTATATGAGCCTTGTAAGTTAGGCTGGTTCTTAAATATTGATACAGAGATGAGTGAGCCTGTTATTAATGCAGATGGAACAAGAAGCTATGATATTACTGTGACATTAACTAATACAATTAAAAGAAGCAATATAACAAGAGCAGGTGGCTATATTCTTGGTGGATTCGATGGTGGAATAAGAGGATTTGTTCATTTATTCGCACCAGCAGGTGGTACTATAGCTAACTTTGAGACTAATAATGGCCTTAAGATAACAACTGATGAGTATGATAATCTTGAGGTTGGTTATAATGTTGATCTCGTAGTAGAAGCAGGTTCACCACAGGTAATAAAGTATACAGTAACAACAGCAGAAGGCGTTGATACACCACTTAAGATTCGCACAACACCTACATTACAGGCATATAGATAAAACAAGTCAGTATTGAATATTTTAGAAAGTGTTATGAAGGCAGGTTGTAGTGTATACAGCCTGTTGATTATATGGTATATATGAAATAAAAGGGGATGTGAAAAAACTCGATTGAGTTTTTTCACATCCCCAAAAAATGTTCGAAAATTACCCATGGTATATCAGAAGTTTCATCGTCAGCACTTGAAAAATACAATTTCTTTCCATAAGAAAATCTGTAGATGAGATATGTTGACGATTTCGCAACCTGTTTGTAACGTCCGGAAACTTTTTGATACAATACCGTATTAAGTGTATTGTCATTATGCTTTTCCATATAGGTTCTGCCATTTGATTTGAACGTCCGTGATGATGCCTGCACCGTTGTCGTCCTGACATTGGTTATCGCAAAACATCCCAGAACCATAAACAATAACAACAGACATAGTTTCAAATGCTTTCTCTTTGTGTTTTTCATTTTCTTTTTTCTTTTTCGTATTCTTTCAGTTCTTTCAGAGCCTTCTCACCCTGTGGGTAAAGAATGATGATATTAAAGATCGTCATCATTCCGATTCCAACATCACCAAGATCCCACACAAATGTATATGCTGCAAGGCCGCCGATGAACAGCATCACAAGTGCCAGTACTTTGTATGCAGTCTGTGAAGCCCAGTTATCTCCGAAAAGATATGCAACATTGCATCTCGCATAAAAAAGGATGCCCAGAAACGTCGAAAAACTGAATAAAAACAGCGTCGCCGCAATAAAGATCACACCAAAACGGCCAAGATGATGTTCCATTGCTGTCTGCAGAAGATCCATTCCGGAAAGTCCTGTAACTTTTTCTTCCGGCGCAAGCAGCATGATAAATGCTGTACAGCTGCAGATCACGATCGTATCCACAAATACCCCGAGCGCCTGTACCAATCCGGCTTTGACCGGCTGGTCACATTCTGCCGCTGCTGCCGCACACGGAGCAGATCCGGAACCTGCTTCATTCGAAAACAGTCCACGTTTGATTCCATTCATTAGGACTGCGCCAAAACCGCCGGCTGCTGCCTGTCGGAATCCAAATGCTTCCTCAAAAATTCTTGCAAAAACACCCGGTAAACTTCCAAGATTCGTCACAATGATCAGAATCGTGATTGCAAAATAGCATACCGCCATGACCGGCACTACCATATCCAGGATCTTAACTGTCGCATCTTTACGAAGCACTATCACAGCAGCCACAGCAACAAGTACTACCGTCATATAGATCGGCGGAATGGAAAATGCATTTTTAAATGAAGAAACAACAGAATTGCTGATCACTTGACTGATACCGCACCAGCAGATCAGACCGGAGATTGCAAACAACACAGAAATCACCACTTTGTTTCTCTTTTTCTTTTGTTTTTCTTCTACATATGCATGAATATAATACGCCGGACCGCCGCGGTAACCTCCGTACAGCGGATCTTTTTCTTTATAAAGCTGTGCCAGTGTCGCTTCAATAAAAGCTGTTGATGAACCGATAATTGCCGTCACCCACATCCAGAAAACCGCACCGGCGCCGCCTGCCGAAATTGCCGCAACAACACCGACCAGATTTCCCATACCGACACGGGTTGCCGTCGAAACGATCAGTGTCTGAAATGAAGACAGACTGTTTTTTTCTTGTTTCTTCTCAACCAGTGCCTGCACCATATCCGGGAACAGGCGAATCGGCAGAAAACGCGTCCGAACCGTAAAATAAATTCCTGTAGGAATCAGTAATATAATCAGAAGCGAAATCCCCAGAGTGCTGCCGCCCGGCAGTGGAATCTGCACCAGATCTCCCCACAGAAAACTATATACTTTCTCAATCAGAGTAACTATCATACTTTAAACCCTCTTCCATACTCACAACATCCGGGATACATGCTGCTCACGTCATCTACAACAGCCTGATTCCTGGACAAATTCCATAATAGTATAGCCCATATTAACCCTTAAACGCAAGTACTTTTAGGGTTTAAAGTCAAAAACTTTAAATAATTAAAGCTTTCAACTATGTTTGAAGCCTACAGCATCGTTTAACATGGAATTTCATCAAGTATTGTTTGCATTATCTAAATACCATTGGTTCACTGGTAACTAAGTATGTACCGGATTATCTGAATGAAATCGTTGAGCAGCTAGTACTTTTATGGGA